>ERZ772932.84-NODE-84-length-55246-cov-10.761030_pt1 | contig 55246 bp, 52 predicted proteins | sample MGYA00511684_ERZ772932 | MGnify/ENA primary metagenome ERZ772932 (study PRJEB29015, sample SAMEA2738078) | human oral metagenome | biome: human oral; feature: human-associated habitat; material: saliva | place: China | collected 2210 ...
CCCGTGCGGCGGCGCGCACCGCCGGGTCGGGGGAGGTCAGGGCCTCCAGCTCGGCCTCGCTCAGCTCGCCGGGTCCCGCCGGGCCGGGCTGGGGGGCGGCGGGCTTGGCCGGCTCGCTGCCGGCGTCGTCGGAGGCGGGCGGGGCGTCGTCGGGAGCCAGCGGGCGGTAGCGCACCTCAACGGGGTAGGTGCGCCCGGAGACCTCGATGACCGGGGCGGGAACGGTGAAGGGCTGCCCGCGGTCGCCGACCTGCTCGCGGCCGAAGTGCTCGGCGAAGCGCTCGGAGTCGATGGTGGCCGAGGTGATGATGACCTTGAGGTCGGGGCGCTGGGGCAGCAGGCGCGCCAGATAGCCCAGGATGAAGTCGATGTTGAGGCTGCGCTCGTGGGCCTCGTCCACGATGATCGTGTCGTAGCGGCGCAGCTGGGGATCGGACTGGATCTCCGCCAGCAGGATGCCGTCAGTCATGAGCTTGACCAGGGTGTTCTCGCCGACCTCCTCGGTGAAACGCACCTGATAGCCGACGACGCCGTCACGCCCGATCGGGGTGCCCAGCTCGGAGGCGATGCGTTCGGCCACGCTGCGGGCGGCAATGCGTCGCGGCTGGGTGTGGCCGATCATCCCGGTCACGCCCCGGCCCAGCTCCAGGCAGATCTTGGGCAGCTGGGTGGTCTTACCGCTGCCGGTCTCACCGGCGACGATGACGACCTGGTGCTCGGCGATGGCGGCGGCGATCTCCTCACGGCGGGCGGAGACCGGCAGCTCCTCGGGGTAGACGATCGCCGGGACGGCGGCGGTGCGGGCGGCGAGCTGCTCGGGGGAGTAGCCCTTCCAGGCGCTGCGGAGCCTGCCCTCGGTGCGGCCCGGGCGCCGGCCCCGACGCCTGCCGCCACCGCGCTGGGAGCTGCGCCTCTGCTGGTCCGGTGCGCCGCCTCGTGCAGGGGTGGCGGCCTGCCCGTCCGGCCCGTCAGCGGGCGCCTGCGCGGTCTCGGTGCTGCGCGCGCCGAGGTCGCCGTCCTGCTGGCCTCGGAGGCCACCTGCATGGTCGTCGCCCTGGTTCTGCTTGAGGTGCTCGCCCTGTTCCATAGGTGGCCCATTGTCCCCTATATGTGCCCCTCCGCCCGATCGCCCCGCGACAGGACCGCCGCCAAAGGCCGAGCCGATGGGGGCCCTGCGTGAAATACTCACTGATATGACGGACACTCCCCAGTGGTCAGGCCACGCTTCGGGGCCCTTCCCGCACGGTGCTGCCGGGCCTCAGCCTCCCTACGGTCCGCAGGCCTCTCAACCCATGCCGGCGCCCTACGGCGTCCAGGGCGGGGTAGGTTGGCAGGAACCTCCCGGAGTGGGTGGATTCCCCACTCAGCCGGTCATGCAGCAACCGGCCCAGCCTCCGTACCTCCCGGCAGGGGCGCCCGTGCCCTACCAGACCGGTCTGGTCTACCCGGGTGCCCCCGACGGTGGGGCGCCCAGGCGCAGACGGCGCACCGCCGTCATTGTGGCGGTCGTGGTCGTGCTGGTCCTCGCGGTTGCCGGAGGGGGAGCGGCCTACTGGTGGCTGCATGGCCGAGACGGGGCTCCAACTGACCTGACGAAGCCGACATCGGGCTGGACCAAGGCCTGGGCCAAGGGCTACGAGGAGGTCTGGGCTCTCGATGCCCCCAAGAACGAGCCCGGCCCCAAGGCGCGTATCTCGGTCGAGCACGTCGGCGACTATGTCATCCGGGCGGTCTCCGAAGACAGCCAGGTGCATGTCGAGGTCTTCTCACTGAAGAGCAAGGCCCCCAAGCTCCTGTGGGAGGAGGACTTCGAGTCAGAGGCCGGGTCGTACTCCCTCGACGTATGGAACGGAAAGCTGGTCGAGGCAGGCAAGCTCGTCGACCTCGGCTCCCAGAAGCACGAGGATGCTCCCTGGGAGGCGGGGGCCTCGGTCGCCATCAACGGAGACAAAGCGATCTCTTGCGAAGGCGCAACCTGCACTATGTGGTCCTCCTCGAAGCAGCGCGTCTGGCAGAAGAAGCTCCCCTTCGACGACCCCGGCTCCGAGAACGCCACCATCTCGCCCCGCTTCGACCACTATGCGGTAGCGAGCATCTTCTGGGGGAGGAAGGTGCAGTACCTGCATGTCGACCTCAACACCGGTCAGGCCTCCCCGATTGAAGGGGCCTCGATGGCCACCTCGCCCATTGCCTTGCAGGACGGCTGGATGCTCTTCGACCTCCAGCCCCCATCCACGGGGCGGCCCGATACCGTGACCCTCATCAAGCCCGATGGCTCGGTCAAGGAGACCTTTGATGTAGGCGTTCCTGAGGACTTCACCGACTACCCGTGGTCACCCCAGGACTTCACCCTCGACCAGGCGCGCGCCTGGCTCAAGAACGGCGACACCTCCTGGGCGCCGTCGACCTACTCGATCAACAAGGATGACAAGGAGTGCACGTCCATCACGGTGGCCGGCCAGAGAATCGACCTCGGTGAGGACAACTCGCTGTCCGTGAAGTTCCCCGGCGGCTGCCAGGGCGTGCCCATTCAGGGCGTCCACCACTCCGGAGACGGGGAGATCGGCGTCTTCTTCGAGCGCAAGAGCGAGGCTGAGACAGATCTGCACCTCGTCGACATGTCCACCGGTGAGAGCCCCGCGCCGCTTCCACTGGGGAACTGGGCCGGCTACAGCCCCGAAGGTGACCTCCTCATCACCTACGAGGAGAACGGCGCCGTCAAGGCCTACCGCCCGTCCTGATCTGCCCCGGCTCTCCTTGCGCGTGCCGACGGCGGTGCCGTCGCCACCCGGCGCAAGGAGCCGGGCGGCCGCTCAGCGCAGGCGGCGCTGCGCCCACTCCAGGCTCAGGCGGGCGACCTCCTCCTGGGCCTGCTCCAGGGTCTCGGCGTGGACATGGACCATCTGGCTGGAGTCGGGCAGCAGCGGGAAGCCCTCGGCGGTGGCCTCAGCGGTGTCGGGCAGCTCGTTGGACAGCACCCCGTGCACCATGAGCACCGGCCAGGGCAGATCCGCCAGGGTGCGCTGCGGATCCTGCATGGAGAAGTCCGCCAGCGTCTCCTTGGACAGGACGTTCCACTCACGGGAGTTGGGGTTGTCATCCACCAGGCGCGTCAGTCCGTGCTGGGCGAGCTCATCGAGCTGCTCGGGGGAGAAGATCTCCTCCCACAGGATCGACTGCGGCCCCACGATGGCCCCCACGAGAACCGCCGTGCGCACATGCTCGGGCCTCGCCAGGAGCGCCGCCGTCGCCCCGAAACCGTTGGCGTGGATCATCTGCCGGGTGAAGCCCAGACCGGCTAGCCAGCTGGAGGCCGCCCGCAGGTCCTCGGCCTCGCCCGCCAGCGTGATGACGTCGTCGTCGGACTCACCCAGACCCGAGAAGTCCAGGTTGAGCGTGGCCAGACCCGCCTCGCGGTAGCGGGCGCCGATCCAGTCCAGGCGCCCGCCCTGACCGTGACGGTCGGTGAGGAAGTCGTGCGCCAGCAGGACCACGCCCTCAGGTCGCGCCTGCGGGGGCTGGGTGTCCTCCGACGTCGTAGAAACCTCCAGATCGATGGGGGCGGCTCCGGCGGGCAGCTGGAGGGTGCCGGCCAGGGTGATCCCGCGTGGGGTATCGATGCGGACGTCGTTCATGGGGTCAACCTAAGACAGAAAATAGGGGTGAGCATGGGGGATGCATCGGTAGTTCTTCCGATTGCGCTTCGAGCGTGACGGAGGCGTCGAGACCTCCGGACGCTCGCCGGGCTGTAGATATCTACGAACCGTGAGGATTCTCCGACAGCGGGGGACCCCGGACCGGGGACCAAGGGCCGAGGAGGGTGACAAGGGTGCCAGGCCGGGTGCGCACCCCGAGTCGTCGGGGCGCGCACCCGGCCTCAGCACCGCCGTCGGGCGGGAGGAGGGCAGGGGCGGGGCCGTCGAGCTACGCGGGAAGCGGCACCGCGCGGACCGTCTCGACGGCGCGGCGCACCAGGGCCTCGTCGGTGCGCTGGGGCTCGTCGGGGGTCAGTCCCTCGCGGGGGCAGCGCATGTGGACCTCGCGCACGCCGGTGGACTCCACCAGGTCGACCAGGCCGTCGGGGCGCACGGCCCCGGCCGCGACCACGGTCGGCCCGCCACTGGCCACCAGCCCGGCGATCACCGAGGCGCCGGCGGCCGCGGTCTGGGCCGCCCCACTGGTCAGGACGTAGCGCACGCCGAGTCCCTCCAGGTCCCCGTAGGCCTCGACGGTGTCGCGGCACTGGTCGAAGGCCCGGTGGAAGGTGACGGGGGCGCCATTGGCCATGTCGACCAGCAGGCGCACGAGGCCGCGGTCAATGGTGCCGTCCTCGGTCAGGGCACCGACGACGAAGCCCAGGTCTACCGCCGGCGGCAGCGTCGTGCGCCCCCCGCCCGTGGCCTGGGGGCGGGTGAACTCGGCCATCTCCAGGGCCAGGGTGGCGATGCGCCGCACGTCGGCGATCATCGCCCGGCCCTCATCGGCGTTGTAGACGAAGGACCCGCCCCGGGGACGGATGAGGATCCGCAGGCCGAAGGGGGCGGCGGCCTCGGGCTTCTCCGCCCAGTGGGCGCCGGCCTGGGCACGGCGCTGCTCGACCTGCTCGGCGGCGGCGAAGATGGCGGCCTCGATGGTGCCGATCGAGGGGGTGGTGCCGGCGGCGGTGAGGTTCGCGCCCAGCTCGGCCCGGTCAGCCCCGGCCCGGGCGGAGATCCTCACGCCCTCAACGTCCTCGACGCAGGTCTCCAGGACGACGTGGCTGGGGTGACGCCAGGCGGGGACGGGAGCGGTGATCGTGTGCTGGCGCAGCGACGGTGCTGAGCCGGCGAGCCTCATTGCATTCATGGGGCCGAGTCTGACATGTCCGCACGGTGATGGAAACCGACTTGACCTGGGAGTTCTTCACATGTCCTCCAGATCCTCGTAGGACTTGGGGTCCTCAATGGGCTCCAGGTGCGCCGAGATGCGCAGGCTGGTGTCGGCCTCGATGAGCTCGTCGATGACCTGCTCGGTGAAGTCGTGCCCCTTCTTGACGCTCCAGGCCGCCGGAACCAGTACGTGCAGCTCCATGAAGCGCCGGTTGCCGGCCTCGCGCACCCGCACCGCGTGGAAGTCGATCATGCCCACCTGGCGGTGGCGCGCCAGAACCTCCTCCACGCGCTGGAGCACCTCAGCGGACGGGGCGATGTCCATGAGACCGCCCACCGAGTCACGAATGAGCGTGAAGCCGGTCCACATAATGTTGAGCCCGGCCCCCAGGGCGACGACGGCGTCGAGCACGGCCGAGCCGAAGACGGCCACCAGTGCCACCCCGACCAGGACCGCGGCGGAGGTGACGACGTCGGTGGCCAGGTGCTTGGCGTCGGCCACCAGGGTCATGGAGCGCTCGCGGCGCCCGGCCCGGTAGAGCACCCACGCCACCGCACCGTTGAGGAGCGAGGCGATGACCGAGACCGCCAGACCCACCCCCAGCTGCTCGGGCATCTGCGGGTGGATAAAACGCTCGATGGCGGAGATGATGATGACGGCGGCGGCCACGAAGATCATGACGCCCTCGACGACGGCCGAGAAGTACTCGGCCTTGGAATGCCCGAACTGGTGGTCGGCGTCGGCCGGCTTGGCCGCGATCTTCAGCACGATGAGGGCGACGACGGCGGCGATGAGGTTGACCACGGACTCGGCGGCGTCGGAGAGCAGACCCACGGAGCCGGTCAGCCAGGCCGCGGCCCCCTTGAGCGCGATCGTGGCCAGTGCGGCACCGATGGACAGCCACGCGTAGCGGCTCAGGTCCTTGGGGGGTGAGTAGCGGGAGGACACGTCCCGATCATGGCGCGGGCCGCCGCGCCCTGACCACCTGAGGTTTCGTGTCGCCGCAACGCGCGGTCCGCAATGGCCGGCTGTCTGCCCCGCGCTGCGCCGTGGGCTAAGGTGCCGGGTAATAGCGGGATGCCGGGCCGACACCGGGATCGACGGCGGGACGCCACCATGACAGGAGCGAAAGGCGGGCAACCGGGGTGCTGGACCTCTCTTCCCTCACGCTTCACATGCCGGCGTCCCTGACCGACACCTTCCGGCTGCTGGACCTGTGCGGGGTCCTGCTCAACGGGATCCTGGGTGGGCTCATCGCCCGGCGCAAGAACTTCGACCTGGTGGGCTTCGTCGTCCTGGCCATGCTCACGGCCACCGCCGGCGGCATCCTGCGCGACGTCATGATCCAGGCCGGCCCGCCCTTCGCCCTGACCGACCCCTACTACCTCTACACGGCCTGCCTGGGGGCGACGGTGGCCTGGTTCGTGCCGCTGACCTCGCGGCCCACCCGGCGTCTGCTCGTGGTGGCCGACGCCGTCATCCTGGGCTGCTGGGCCGCCACCGGGGCCTCGAAGGCCCTCACCCATGGGCTCGGCGTCATGCCGGCGCTCCTGCTGGGCTGCCTCACCGCCATCGGCGGCTCCATGATCCGCGACGTCGCGGTGGGGGAGACCCCGGCCGTCTTCGGGGGCAACAAGCTCTACGCGATCCCGGCGCTCATCGCCGCCGGCACCCAGGTCGTGGCCGTTAAGGCGGGGGTGGCCGACGCTCACGCCATGCTCGTGTCCACCGTGGTCGGTGCGGGCCTGTGCGTGCTCGCCTACTGGCGCTCCTGGCAGCTGCCGGTCATCTCCGACCGGGAACGGCGCCGGGCCGGGCGGCGCGCGGCGAACGGCGCGCTCGTGGGCTGGCGCCGGGGGCTCATGATGGGGCCGCTCAAGGCCCCCTCCTGGCGCGGCCGCGGCGGGCAGACGGCGCAGGAGGGCACCTCCTCCCAGCAGCCCGAGCAGGGCTAAGGGCGGACTGCGGGGTTAGCCGGACTCAGCCGGCCTCGAGCCGGCCTCAGGAACTCTCGCCGACCGGGCGCACGCTGGCCTGGCCGGCGTCGACGGGCTGGGACTGGGCGCTGCCCTTGCTCGAGGGTGCCCCGAAGAGCCGCTCCTTGACGGCGTCGGCGACCTTCTCGGTGACGGCCTCGCCCTGGGTGCGCACGGCCTGCTTGACGTGGCTGGAGGCGGCGTCGACCCGGGTGCGCACGAAGGGCTGCTCGGCGACCTTGGAGGCCGCGGTCTTGATGCGCTCGTACTGGGCGCGCCCGGCGCGGGTCCCGAGCACGTATCCCGCGCCGAGTCCGAGGATGAAGGGGATCTTGCCGGCCATATCGTCTCCTGAGCTTGAAGGAAGCACTACTGGGTGCGCAATCACCATACCGGCCGGGGGCCGGGGCGACTGACGTGAAGGGGGCACGGGGACCGCGTGATCGCCCACAGCGTCACGCGAGGGGCCGCCGCGGGGTCGAGGCGGCCCCCACCCTTGGGATCACACGGTTTCTTCCGAGGAGCCGCCGGCGGAGGGGACCGAACCCGCCGCGGGGTCCTGGACACTGGTGCCGTGGGCGCTCGGCTGGGAGGCGATCAGGCCGTCCGGCGTGACGGTGGTGATGTAGGAGCGGCCGCCCAGGATGACGCCGAGGGTCACCAGCAGCCCGGTGCCCATGAGGGTGACCACCTGCAGCAGGTTGAGGTCGGCCAGGATCGCGTGGCGGCGCAGCGAGGCCGCCGTCGAGGTAGCGGAGCTGGTGGGGCCGGTGGGGCCGGTGGACTCTGCCGGACCGGTGGAGTCCGTGGAGAAGGGGGACATGTGATTCCTCCTGTTCGCTGGGGATGGGAACGGGGGCCTCTGCCCCGGTGAACCCAGGTAACCGCCCGGGCCTGTCGTCCGTGTAGGGCGGGCCTGTGCCGTCCCTGTGAACCGGGCGGGCTATGGGGCGATCCGCATGCTGGCGGGCATCGAGGCCGGTGGAGGGGCTGCGTGAGACATGCCGCATGGAGAGGGCGGCCGGGAAACGGCCCGCTCTCAGCGGTGGTCGCCGTGAGGCTGTCAGCGGCGTGGGGCGGCCTCCAGCAGCTCGCGGGGCAGGCGCCGGGCCAGCTCATAGCCGTCGGCGCCCACGACGACGGGCACGTCGGCCTCGGCCAGGGTCCGGGCCTCCGGCCCGATGCCCATGGGGTGGGCGGTCAGCCCTCCGGCGAGCACCTGCTGGGTGGCGGTCAGGCGGCGGATGGCGACAGCGGCGATCCGGTCGGCGTGGTGGCGGGCGGCCTCGCCGTAGATGTGCGGGTCGTGCTGGCCGTCGTCGCCGAAGAGGATCCAGGTGATCTGGGGCAGGTCGATCATGAGCCGGCGCAGCTCGGTGCGCTTGTGCTCGATGCCCGAGCGGAACCAGCCGGTGTTGGTCGGCCCCCAGTCGGTCATGAGCGCGGGTCCCGAGGGGAAGCCGTGGCGGGAGAAGAAGGAGCGCAGGGTGGGGACCACGTTCCAGGCCCCGGTGGACAGGTACATCATCGGGGTGCCCGGGTGGGCGGCCTGGATGCGCGAGTAGAGCTCGGCCATCCCGGGGACGGGCTCGCGCGCCGAGGAGTACTTGACGAGCTGGTTCCAGGCGGCCACGAGCACGCGGGGGACGTGCGTGACCATGGCGGTGTCGTCGATGTCGGAGATGATGCCCAGGCGCGGGCCCTCGGGGATGATGAGGACCTTGGCGGCGACCGTGTGCGCCCCCATCGCCTCGATCCTGGCCTCGTGCCAGCCCGGCTCCAGGCCGTGATCGCGCACGACGACGTCGATGTAGCCGCTGCGGTCGGCCCGGGTGCGCACACTGGCCCGGCCCACGTGGACCGTCACCGGCAGGAAGGCCACCGGCACCTCGATGAACAGGCGCCAGCCGCGCTGGGCATCGCTCAGCCCGGTCATGGCGAAGCTGCGGGCCTGGGCGGCGCTGACGGGAAGAGTGTCGGGCAGGGAACGGAACAGGGGCCCCTCGGCGGGGGCGTCCTGGGGACGCATCACCATGCGGGCCAGGACCCGGGCCATGGGAGCGGGCCGGGAGGGCTGAGTGGGCTGGGAGGAGCCGGAGGAGGCCCCGCGGGAGGCTGAGGCGGGGCGCCGGCGGGCTCCGGCCGCGCTGCGCTGGGGTGCAGTGTCCTGGTGCTGCTCCTGGTGCTGCGGCGCCGTCGGGCCGGGCTGAGCCGGGGCGCTGGTGCCGTATCCGTCGTAGGGAATGACGCGGGGCCGCCAGCCCTGACGCTTGAGGACCGGGACGGTGTCGCGATGGAACTGGTCCTCGACGGCGCGGGCGATGTCGGAGAGGGGCACCCCTGGATCCTAGACGACGCGCCGATTCCCGGGGGCCGATGCGAAGGGCATCTGGGCCGGTTGGGACAGCGGCCGTGCGCGAGTGAGCCCGCCCCTCAGAGGAACTGCTCCCGCGTGGGGCCTGGAGGTCGTGATTCGACGTCGGCTCCATCTTGGGCCTTCTCAGGGTTGACCTACTCCACGAGGGTCGGGATCTACTGGTCAAGGGTTGTGCGTACTGCACGAAGGCCCCACCTACCTCCAGTACCCCCTACCCTCCTCCAGTAGATCCCCACCCTCGTGCATTGCGACCAGACGACGCCGGTCCCCGCCTAAGCGACTGCGAGCAGCCCGGCCCGCGCCTCGGTGGGGCCGATCCCGCGCGTTCGTAGGGTAGGTCGCGCGTTCGTATCCTCTACCCCTCGAACACGAGACCCAAGGTACGACCGCGAGCGCCTGTCAGCGCCCCTCAGTGGCGCAGGGCCTTGAGCCGTCGGCCGCTAGCCCACCACAGGACGGCCCCGCAGCCCAGGGCCCACCAGGTGTAGCTCGAGCCGACGGCCTTGGCCCAGGCGGGCCAGTTCTGCTCCACGTGGTTCTGCTCGGGGAACCACCACTGCATCGCCAGGACGAAGACGAGGAACCCGGCGGCGCCGGCCACGCCGAGCGCGGTCGAGCGCCAGCGCCAGGCCGCCGCCGCGACCGACATGAGCACGGGCAGGCACCACACCCAGTGGTGCGACCAGGAGATGGGGGAGATGAGCAGGCCGAGCACCATGACCACGCTGATCTGGAGGGACAGGATCAGGCCGTCGTCCTGGCCGGTACCCCCGGCTGCGCCGCCGGCTCCCCGAAGCCGGTCCAGCCGGCGGCACAGGAGCCAGGCCGCCACGACGGCGAGCAGGGAGCACGCCGCCCAGGTGAGGTTCCAGGCGGCCTCCGGCAGACCTCGGGCGATCGCGCCCTTGAGGTTCTGATTGCCCGAGTAGTCGGCGAAACCGGCGCGCCCCGGATCCCACATGGCCGAGGTGAAGAACTCCCAGGACTCTGCGGGGGCCGCCAGGGCGGCCAGGAGCGTCAGGCCGACGGCGCTGCCCGCCATGGTGGCCGCCGCCCGCCACTCCCTGCGCGCCAGGAGCACCAGGATCGCGACCGCCGGCGTCAGCTTGATCGCGGCGGCCAGGCCGCTGAGGGCCCCGCGCCAGCGCGAGCGCTCAGGAACCAGGAACAGGTCCACGGCCACCAGCGCCATGAGAATGGCGTTGACCTGCGCGTACTCCATGGTCTTGGGGAAAGGCTCCAGGGCGATGACCCCGATGAGCGCCAGCCACGGCGCCAGGCCGCGTGCCATCCGGGGCGCGACGGCCAGCCGCTTGAGAACCGCGTAGGCGGTCACGGCGGCGCACAGCGGCGTGGCCACGATCAGCAGCACGGTGGCCTGCTGGTACGACATCCAGGTCAGGGGCGCGATCACCCAGGCCGCCAGGGGCGTGTAGGTGAAGGGCCACAGGTGCTGACCCGGGTTGGCGTACCAGCTGTAGAGGTCCCCGCCGTCGAGCCACTGACGGACGGCCTCGTAGTAGACGAAGGAATCCAGCTTGAACAGCCACTGGCCGCGCTCATCCACCAGGGACCAGTAGGCGGGCACCAGCAGGGCCAGCCATCCCAAGGCGGCGACGACGGGCGATGAGGCGATGGCGCGCGCGGCCGCCACCAGCCGCGGAGGTCGGGTGGCAGGCATCCCGCTCCCACGGCCGGGGTGCCCCCTGGGGCCGGTGCCCGACTGGGAGGGAAGGGGGGCGTGTTGTGGGTTTCCTGCGATCGGCATCGTGCTGAGTGTAGAAGAGTCACCAAGAACGCTGGGAACTGCGTCTCCCGCCGAGGGGGCTCAGTGACCGCCCAGCGAGCCGCTGGTCCGCGCTCGCCTGAGTGCGGGCAGCCCCAGGACACCAACCACGACGGCGCCCCATGCGAAGGCTGCCACCGCCAGGTACCCGGCGCGCGAGCCACCGGCGTCGGTGGCCTGCCCCGCCAGCAGGGACCCGATCGAGACCCCGATGTTGAGGGCCGTGCTCACCCAGGCCAGGCCCTCGGTCAGCTGGGAGGGGGCCACCGTCACCTGCACGATGTTGTTGCCGCTGGTCAGGGTGGGGGCGATGGCCAGACCCGTCAGGAGCGCCAGGACGGACAGCACCACCAGGCTCGGCGCGAAGCCGAAGGTCGAGGCCCCCACCGCCAGCCCCACCAGCCCGGCCATGAGCTGCTTCCACAGCGGCCACCCCCACGTGCGCGAGCCGTAGAGGAGGGCCGCGGCGAAGGAGCCCACGCCCCACACCGCCAGGACCAGGCCCGAGGCGGACTTGTGCCCGGCCTCGGTGGCGAAGGCGACCGCGGCGACGTCGTTGGCCCCGAACAGGGCCCCCAGGATGAGGAAGACGATGGCGATGGGCACCATCGCGCCGTAGCGCATCACCGGTGGGTGCGCCGTGGCCTGATCCGACTGCTCGGCGGCCTCAGCGGTGCGCCGCGGCCGAGTCGGGTGCGGCGCCGGCTCAGTGGCGCGCTGGCCGAGGAACCACAGCCCCCCGACCAGCTGCATCACCACACAGCACACCCAGCCCGAGATCACCGGCAGGAACGGCGTCGTGCACAGGGCCGTGGCCAGCACCGGCCCGAGGATGAAGGCCACCTCGTCCAGGGCCGCCTCCAGGGAGAAGGCCGCGTGAACCTCCTCAGGGCGGGTGAGCATCGCCGTCCAGCGCGCCCGCACCAGTGAGCCCATGGAACCGGCCAGCCCACCGGCCAGGGCCGACAGGGCGGCCAGGATCCCCAGGTGCGCGTGCACGGCGGCGGCGACCGCCAGCCCCACCAGGCTCAAGGACGACACGAGCACCGCGGGCAGCATGACCCGCGACTGGCCGTAGCGATCGACGCAGCGGGCCAGGATCGGCGCCCCGATGGCCGTGGCCACGAAGTTCGCGGCGCTGACCAGGCCCGCGGCCGTGTAGGAGCCGTAGAGCTCCTCGACCGCCAGGATCGTGGAGATCCCGACCATGGACATGGGGAAACGGGCGATGAGCCCGGCACTCGTGAAGGAGCGGGCGCCTGGGTGAATGAGGATCGTTCGGTAGGAGGTGGCCATGTCGGACGTCGTGCGCTGCTGGAAGGTGAGGCTCGGAGGAGGTTCAGAGTAATAGGACGGGTCGGAGCCCCGGCGGGCGGGGCTCCGACCTCGGGTAAGAGTGATCAGTTGTTGGGGTGGGTGGTGTCGGTAACCCCTTCGCGACTGAGAGTGAAGCCCTTACCGGTGACCTGGTTCCAGCAGTGCATGCCGGAGCTGGTCGACTGGCAGGCGAAGGTGGAGTTCTTGGCGGAGTAGTCGTAGTTGAGGGTGACGCCCTTGGTGGAGAAGGTGGACCCGCAGCTCTTGGTGGAGTTGCCGTCGGTGCCGATCGTGACCGTCAGCGGCTTCGAGGACGGGCAGGAAGCGGTCGAGGCGTGCTCGTTGATGACGCAGGTGACGGTCTTGTCGTCCAGGGTGCAGCTGATGTTGCCGCTGGGGGCGTCGAAGGCGGGCAGCTCCTGGGCATTGGCGGGCGCGGGCGCCTTGAGCGCGGGCGTCGCCGAGGCGCTCGGGGTGGCCGATGCCGAGGGGGAGGCGGACTGGGAGGCCGGGGAGGAGCCGTCTTGAGCCGCGGCCTGGCCGGAGTCTGCCGGGGCCTCGGTGCCCGAGTCGGCGGCCGAGCCCTTGTCACTGCCCCCGGAGAGGTACCAGGTCGCCAGGAAGACCAGGACCGTGGCCACCAGGAGCGCCAGGATGAGCAGGATGCGGTTGGAGGTCAGGAAGGAGGAGGGGGCCTCGGAGTCGTCGTCCTCAGTGCCGACGCCGAAGACGCCGTCGTCGCCGGCCACTGCGGGGGCCTGCTGCACGGCAGCCGGAATGACCGGGCTCTGCGCCTGAGAGACGTTCGCGGACTGCTGGAAGGTCTGCTGCAGGGCGGGCTGAACCGGCCGGGCCGGTGACTGGGAGGCCATCGCCTGGGCGGGGTGGGACGTGGGCACCGAGACGGTCGGATCGCCCGCGGCCTGGAAGCCGTCAACCTGCGTGTTCGCGCCGGCAGCGTTGAAGGCGCTCGGTGCGCTCGCGGCGCTCCTCGAGCTGGTGGCGGAGATCGCAGAGGCACCGGAGACCGCGCTGCCGGGCTGGAGCGAACGGGGCAGGGTCACCTGCGTGGGGGCCTCGGAGGACCTGGCCGACGGCGCACTGTGCTGGGCGCCGGGGGGCGAGACCACCGCCAGCTGCGGCGATGACTGCGCCGACTGCGCCGACGGCGCTGACTGGGGCTGGCTGTTGCGAGAGGCCAGGGCTGCGTCGACCGCGGGGTCACCCAGGGTTCCCAGCCACTCCAGAAGGGCGGGATAGGTGCGTGGGTTGGCGGCGATGTAGGGGCGCAGGCCGGGGTAGTTCTGCGCCAGCTGGTGGAGGGTCTCCAACTCTGCATTGGGATCCTGCGCTCGCGCGACAAGCTCGTCCTTGGCCTGAGACATGCTGGGTCCTTCGAGGGTCGGGAAAACGACGTCGGTCCAGGTTGTGACCGGCACCTGGGGCCGTCGCGGGTCGGGTGTCGGGCCGCCCGTGATACCGAGTCAGGGAACGCAGTACCACCTCGGCGGCATTGGGGTCGGTCAGCCGGCCACGTTGGAAGACTACCTGAGGACACCGTGAATCCGACTGCCTGACGGGTCACGGCCGCAGCTCGTCAGTGTCCGACGACGGCGGATCGTCGCCGATGGCGGCGGTGAGGCAGGCCCGTTCGGTGAGCGCAGCGGGAGCCGACGCCACCGGCCTCCGACCGGGTGTGGGCTCCCACATGGTGGAATCAGGGCGGTGGCGCAGTGGTTCCGGACGGGGTGCTGGGGTTTACTAGGGGAGTGCACGCGACGCAAGTGAAAGGGAGCCGATGACCGAGCACGTTCGTGCTGATGCCGATGCCATCGTGATCCGCGGTGAGGACGGCATCAGGGCCTCGGAGGTCGTTGTCGGTGCGGCCACTGACGTGGGGCGCCTGCGGACGATCAACGAGGACGGCTACCTCGCCATCGCTCCGGCCTTCGTCGTCGTCGACGGCATGGGCGGGCACGCCGCCGGCCGCATGGCCACACAGGTGGCCCTCGACTCACTGTACTCATTGGCCGGGGCGACCATCACTGACATCGACACGGTGGTTCGCGCGGTGGTGGCCGCGCAGGAGGCGATCATCGCCATCCCGTCCCACGCCGCCTACCTGCCCGGCGCGACGATCGCCGGCGTCATCCTGACCTGGATCGCGGACGAGCAGGGGGTGACGCGTCCCACCTGGGTCATCTTCAACATCGGGGACGCCCGGGTCTACCTGCTGCGCGGTGACATGCTCTCCCAGGTCACCCGCGACCACTCCCGGGTTCAGATTCTCATCGAGACCGGCGAGCTCACCCCCGAGCAGGCGCGCCGCGACTCCCGCCGCAACATCGTCACCCGGGCGCTGGGCGGTGGCATCGCCGACTCCGGCGTCCCGGACCTCTACAGCGTTCCGGTGGCCGCCGGGGACCGGCTCCTCATCTGCTCCGACGGACTCAGTGACGAGCTCGACGACGAGGCCATCGCCACCGTGCTGGCGGCCGGGTGCACGGCGCAGCGCACGGCCGAGCTCCTTGTGGCCGCCTCCCTGGAGGGCGGAGGGCATGACAACACCACCGCCGTCGTCGTCGACGCCCTCCAGGTGCCGGATCTTCCGCCGACGGCGCACCCGTCCCGCCCCGGTGGCGCGAGCAGTCAGGGGGCGCAGTGACGATCTCCCCGGTTCCCTCCCCATCCCTGCCACGCGAGCGGATTCCGCTGCCCGAGGGGCTGACGCGCCTGTCGGACGGTGCTCTGCGGGTCGACGGCGTTGACGGGACCGCCGTCATCAACCCGGCTGCCGGCTCGCAGGCCGGCGGCGTCTCCGTGGAGACGGGCCTGCGGGTCCTACATGCCCTGGGCGGCACCTACCTGCCGACGGTGGGGCCGGCGGCCCCCGCGGCCCTGAGTGAGCCCTCCCCCCAGGACGCCGCGCCCTCGCGGGCCGCAGCGCTGCGGCGCTCGGACCTGCGGTCCATGGCGCCGGAGCCCAGCGGGATCGTCCCGGCCGAGCCCAGTGACGAGACCACGCTGCTCAGACCGATCACCCCGATCTCCCCGATCTCCGGCTCGCCCCAGGAGGCGGCCCCGGAGCCGGAACCGGAGCAAGAGCAGGAGCCGCAGCCGACGCCGGCGCCCCTGGAGGTGCCTTCTCCCGCCGTGGCCGATTCTCCTGCCGAGGTCGCTTCCCCCGCCCAGGCCCCTTCCTCCGCCGAGGCTGCGAATCCTGCCGAATCCGACAGCTCCACGGACTCGGCTCCCGAGCTGCTGGAGACGGGCGTCTGGGAGGACCCCGACGACCCCATCGAGCCGCAGCAGCTCTCGCAGACCACTGAGGCCGCTGCAGAGGGCCTGGAGACCGGTGACGTGAGCCCGTTCCCGGACTACCCCGAGCCGGAGCCCGGCTCGGGGCGTCGGCGCCGCGGCGCCCACCGGGCCCCCACCGCCCCCTCGGCGAGCTCGGGCGGCAGCCCGACGGCCAACACCCCCACTGCGCCGGACAACTCCAAGAGCAAGCAGCCCCAGCCCGTCCGGGAGCCCCAGCCCTTGGAGGCCCTGCCCAACACGGAAGTCGTCTCCGCCTCCGAGGCGGCGCTGATCGCGGCGCCCCCCGTGCGGGCCTCGATCTGCCCCCAGGGGCACCCCAATCCTCCCGAGCTCCGGGAGTGCCTGATCTGCGCCCAGCCCCTGACGGGAGTGTTCTCCTACGTGCGCCGGCCGGCTCTGGCCACGCTGACCCTGTCGACCGGAGCCGCCGTCGAGGTCGCCGGCGACGTCGTCATCGGACGCGCCCCCCAGGTGCAGGCCGGGGGCGATCCGCACATCGTGGCCCTGGTCCCGGTGGCCAGCCCGCAGCACATGGTCTCGCGCTCCCACCTCATGCTCACGACCTCGGGGTGGAGCGTCCTGGCTCAGGACCTGGGCTCGTCCAACGGCACCGTCCTGGCCCGCCCCGGTGCGACGCCGGTCCTGCTGGGATCGGGAATGCCGACGCCGGTCTTCATGGGGGACCTCATGGATGTCGGTGACGGAGTGACGCTCCGTATCGATCCGCCGTCGTGGCTGAGGCTCCGTAGTGGCTGAGGTCACTGTCCGAGTGGTTGTGCTTGGCCGGTGCGGTTCCGGCTTCTCAGCGAGACTGGACCCGGATGCCGATCATGAGCCGGGACCGTGGAAGGAGAATTCATGAGCGACCTGACGTGGACGGAGATGCCGGAGGTCGATCCTGAGCAGCCCGACGAGCTCGTCCTGGACTTCTCCGGAGAGATTCACCGGGTCGCTCCGGCCGACACCTTCGTCATCGGCCGAGGCGGAGACCTCGATATCGACGACAACCCCTACCTCCACCGCCGCTTCCTGGTCTTCGCCCACTCCGAGAACCTCTGGTGGATCGCCAACGAGGGCTCGCGATTGTCGGCCACCCTGACCGACGGCGAGGGGCTGGTCCAGTCCCGGCTGGCCCCGGGGGCCCGCATGCCGCTGGTCTTCCCACGGGTCATCCTCACCTTCTCCGCAGGCCCCACCACCTACGAGATCAACCTCATCACCTCCGGCGAGGACCGTTTCTCCGGGATCGACGGCGTGCGCCAGTCCTCCGGCCAGACCACCATCGGGGTGACTCCGATGACCCGCTCCCAGCTGCTGCTCGTCCTGGCGCTGTCCGAGCCGGTGCTCAAACGGGCCGGGACCGGGGCCGCCGAGATCCCCTCCTCCGCGGCGGCCGCGGCGCGCCTGGGCTGGCCGCTGACCAAGTTCAACCGCAAGCTCGACAACGTCTGCGAGAAGCTCGACCGGGTGGGGGTGCGCGGGCTGCGCGGCGGCCGGGTGGCCGGAGCCGCCTCCAACCGGCGTACCGCCCTGGTGGAGCACGCCGTGTCCACTCTCATGGTCACCGCCGAGGACCTCTACATGCTTGACGAGGAGGGGGCCGCCAACCAGGCCCCCGCTGGCCAGACGGCCGAGCGCTCAGTGAGCACCGCCCCGGTGGCCCAGAGCTCGCCGTCGGCGCCGAGGCGATGACGTGACGCGAGGAGCGATGAGTCACCACAGTGACGCGGACTCGCCTCGGGCGCGCGAGGACGTGACCGAGGAGGAGTTCTCCGATCGGGCCCTCCTCGATGAGGTCCTGGCGGACGATCCCGAGGAGGACGACCTCTCGCAGGAGGAGTTCTTCGAGGATGACCTCCCCCGCCCTGCCGGCCGACGTCGCGCTCGACGGTGGGTGGCGGTCCTGGTGGTGCTCGTCGTCATCCTGAGCGCCGGGGCTGTCGGGGCGGAGTACCTCGTGCGCGGGCAGGTCGACTCCGCCGTGCGCTCGGCCCTGCCGGGGCTCAGTCCGGATGCCCGGATCGCCACCAGGGGAATCGTTCTGAGCCAGGTCGTCGGCGGCTCGCTGGACAGTCTGAGCGTGGACTCCCCGAGCCTGACGATCACCTCCAAGGGGCAGAGCAACGCCTCGGTCACGCTCAGCGACGTCGACGTCGATCTGAGCCGCATCAGCCTGCACAAGCCCTATCAGACCGACACGGTGGCGGCGTCGGGCACCGTCAGCTGGCAGCAGGTGGCCACGCTCGCCGCCGCATCGCACCCCAAGCTCAAGGGCATCACCCTTCAGGCCAAGCGCACCGGGACGAGCGCCCAGGATCCGGGGGTCATCCAGGCCTCGATGTCCGTGCTCGGTCTGAGTGGTGAGGCTGAGATCGCCCCGTCGCTGGGTGCCGACGGCAGCCTGATCCTGACCATCACCTCCACCCGGATGAGCGGGGACACCCTCGGCGTCGACGTCGGCACGGGGCAGGACAGCATGCTCAGCTATGTCGGGCTGGACTCCCCGCAGATCACGATTCCTGCGAAGTCCCTGCCGTCGGGGCTGCGTCCGACCAGCGCCATCGTCACCAGTGACGGGCTCCGGCTGAGCCTGGCCGGGAGCCGGGTGAACCTCGGCCAGCTCTGATCCCGGGGCGTCCACCCCATGACGACTCGTCTCACATTTCCTTCAAAGTGGCGCCAATCCGGTGAAAAGTGGAGGCTTGCCGGCGCTGTGGGGAGGACTTCCCCGTCGCTCGCGCCACAGGTGGCCCCGGCTCGTATAGCCTGCCAATGCGTCGCCTATCCAGGCGCGAGCACGTGGCGCGAGGAATCAAGCCAGAACTGAGCGAGGAGAACCATGAGCATGCAGCCCGAGCACCGCGCCCAACCCGGCAGTCAGCCGGGTGGCTGGGGCAGTGGCCAGCAGTACGGTCAGTCGAGCGGCCAGCCGGCCGGGCAGCCGGCGGCCCGACAGGCCGGTCAGCCCGTCGGTTCCTCCGCCGGGCAGGGGACTGCGGCCTCGGCGCAGCAGCCGCCCTCGGTCCCTCCTCAGATCGACCCGCAGACCGCCGGGGCCGGCTCCGCGCCGACCGCGTCATCCAGGATGACGGTTCCCGGCTACCCCTCCGGGCCGGCGGCGCCGGCCGAGGAGAAGGTCGACACCGGCCCCCTGCCCTCCCGTGAGACGCTGCGCCGCGAGGCCCGGGCCGCCTCCAGCCGTCGAGGCGCCGGGGATGCCGACGTGGAGCGCGCCGGCGAGCTGCTCACGTCCGTGGCCAACATCTTCTCCCAGCGCGTCGTCGGTCAGGAGCAGCTGCGCAGGGCCCTGGTGACCGCCCTCATGTCCAGTGGGCACATCCTGCTGGAGTCGGTGCCGGGCCTGGCCAAGACCACCGCCGCCCAGACGCTGGCCTCGGCGGTCTCCGGCTCCTTCCGGCGCATCCAGTGCACGCCCGACCTCATGCCCAACGACATCGTGGGCACCCAGATCCTCAACTCCTCCACCGGCGAGATGACCACCCAGCTGGGGCCGGTCCACGCCAACATCGTCCTGCTCGACGAGATCAACCGCTCCAGCGCCAAGACCCAGTCGGCCATGCTCGAGGCCATGCAGGAGCGCCAGACCTCCATCGGCGGCGTCGTCTACCCCCTGCCCCACCCCTTCATGGTCCTGGCCACCCAGAACCCCATCGAGGAGGAGGGCACCTACGTCCTGCCCGAGGCGCAGATGGACCGCTTCCTCATGAAGGAGGTGCTCACCTACCCGCGGCCCTCCGAGGAGGCCGACGTCCTGGACCGCATCTCCAACGGGACCTTCGACCAGCCCGTGACCGGTCGGCCCATCTCCACCGACGACGTCGAGTGGCTGCAGCGGGCGGCCGAGCGGGTCTACGTCGATCCCGTCATCAAGCAGTACATTGTCGCCCTCATCAACACCTCCCGCGGCGGGGGGCCGCGGCCCGTGCCCGGCCTGGACCGGCAGGTGCGCGTGGGGGCCTCCCCCCGTGGAGGCATCGCGCTCATGAAGGTGGCCCAGGCCGTCGCCCTCCAGGAGGGGCGCACCTACGTCATCCCCGACGACGTCCGCCTGCTGCGTCACGGGGTGCTGCGCCACCGGCTGGTGCTCACCTATGACGCCCTGGCCGACGGAGTCGCGCCCGAGGCGATCATCGACGCCATCTTCGCGGCCGTCCCCACGCCCTGAGCCCGGTGGGGACCAGCACAGCGATGAGCACGGAGGTACACGGCGCTCCCGGGGCGCCCGAGTCCGATTCCGGCGAGGGCCGGCGCGGTTCGCGGATCGAGCGTCTGCGCGCGGCTCTGAGCCTGCCGACCCTGCGCCGCGCCACGGGGCTGCTCGACGGGCGCCACAAGTCGGTGTTCGTCGGACGCGGGCAGGACTTCGACGACATGTCCTTCTACCGGCCCGGCGACGACATCTCCGACATCGACTGGAAGTCCTCGGCCCGCCTGGGGCAGCCGGTCATCAAGCGCTACCAGCGCGAGTCCATGATGCCCATGGTGCTGGCCGTGGACACGGGCCGGACCATGGCGGCGATGACCCCCTCGGGTGAGGACAAGCGCGACCTGGCCCTGGGAGTGGCGGAGGTCTTCGCCTACCTGGCCCGGATGCGGGGGGACTCGGTGGCGCTCGTGGCCGGTGACGCCGGCCGGATGATCTCGCGCCCGGCCCGTTCCGGGGCCAAGCACGTGGAGACCCTGCTGGCGCTGCTGGCCCGCACCTACGAGGACCTCGACGCTCCCGTCGAGGGGGCGCCCGGCGTCTTCGAGCTGGCCCCCGGGGCCCCTCCCTCCAGCCTGCCGCGCCTCATGGAGCGGGTGAGCACCTGGCACCGCCGCCGCAGCCTGGTCATCCTCATCACCGACACCGCCCACCCCGGCCCCGACGCTGCGACCTGGCTGCGGCGCCTGTCGATCCAGCACGAGATGATCGTCGTCCAGATCGAGGACGATGACCCGCTGCGCCCGGACGGCGGCCGCGGGCGGGACATCGACCTGCCCTTCGAGATCCCCGCCTTCCTGCGCGCGGACTCCTACCTGGCCGCTCAGGCGGCCGTGGTGCGCGAGCAGTGGCGCACCAGCGTCGAGCAGGTGCTCGACGCCCGGCACCTGGAGTACGGCGTCGTCTCCTCCGAGGAGACGCTCATCGACTCCATCGCCGAGCTCCTCCAGCGTGAGCGCGCCGCTGTGGCCAGAGGGAGGCGGTGACCCATGCAGATCATGCCCCCGGTCCTCATGCCGATTTGGATGGTCATCGTCATGGTCGTCGGCCTCCTGCTGGTGACCGCCTGGCTGCTGCGGACCTTCCTGGTGACCCGCCGCGACATCTCCCAGGAGGTCGGAGACATCCCCATGGCGCCCCGTGAGCGCCGCCAGTGGGGTGAGCGTCTCAGCGAGATCTCCCAGCGCTGGGACGCCGGTGATCTGGACCTGCGCGAGCTGCACCTGGAGTTGGCGGCGCTGCTGCGCGGCTTCGCCGAGGCCCGCAGCGGGGAGGAGATCACCACCGCCACGGTCTCGGAGATCCTCGACATGGCCGCGACCGCCGGGCCGAGCTCGGTGGAGGAGCGCCGGCGCAGTGTGCGCGCAGCGGGCCGTCCCCTGGACATCAACCCGCTGGGGCACGTCGGAGAGCTGCTGGCCGTGTGGGAGCAGCCCTCCTTCGACCGTGAGCCGCAGGCCGCCGCGCAGGAGGCCCTTACCCACGCCAGGGAGGTGGTCACCCGATGGTGATGCTCTGGTTGTTCATTGTTCTTGTCGTCATCGCCGCCGCGGCGATTATCGCGGTGTTCATCATCGACCGCCGCTCCGGCCTGGGCCCCTCCACCGGGGCGCCCAAGCGCTCCGGGCTGTCCTGGAGCCGGCGGGGGAGCGAGCAGGTCGTCGAGCTGCCCCGCCGTCTGGCCAACTCGGCGAGCCTGTTCCAGCTGCCGGCGGTGCGCAAGCGCATCCGGGCTCAGCGCTGGCTGCACGCGCTCCTGGCGGTCCTGCTGGTCTCGGGCCTGGTGAGCGCCGCCGCCATCGCCGGTCGGCCCGTGCGCGTCACCGAGCGCTCCGACGCCCTGGCCAACCGCGACATCGTCCTGTGCCTGGACGTGTCGACGTCGATGGTCAGGATCGACTCCTCGGTCCTGACGACCTTCTCCGAGATCCTGGAGGACTTCGACGGCGAGCGGGTGGGGATCGTGGCCTGGAACTCGGCCGCGCAGACCATCGTGCCGCTCACGGACGACTACGAGCTGCTGCGTGACCAGCTCAGCGAGCTGGGCGACGTGCTGGACATCGACCCGGAGAACGTCACCTACAAGCAGCAGCTCGCCTACCAGGAGGCCTTCGGCGGCACGGTGAACTCCAGCATCAACGGCTCCTCCCTGGCCGGCGACGGGCTCGCCTCCTGCGCCCAGGCCTTCGACAACCAGGGCCTGGAGCGCTCCCGCTCCATCATCCTGGCCACCGACAACCAGGTCATCGACCCCGACAACGAGCAGATCTATCCCCTGCCCGACGCCGCCAAGCTCCTGGCCGAGCGCAAGATCCGCCTGTTCTCCATCTACGGCGCCGACGAGGACCAGCCCTACCAGGACCTGCTCGACAAGACTCCCGAGGAGTCCCGCGAGGAGCTCAAAACCGTCACCGAGGAGCAGGGCAAGGGGCGCTTCTACGACGTCGAGGACTCCGGCACCGGGGGCCAGATCGTCAAGGAGCTGGAGAAGACCGAGGTCTCCGCGCTCGGGGGCCGCAAGCAGACCCGTCGCACCGACACCCCGCAGCGGCTCGTCATCACGCTCTCACTGGTGCTTCTGGGCTACCTGGGACTGACTACCTGGAGGCGAGCATGAAGCCGGTTCCGATCATCGGGGACTTCGCGTTCATCCCAGTCACCTGGTGGCTCCTCGTCCTGCTCCTGGCGGCCGCCCTGACGGGGCTGCTCATCGTGGCCCGACGCCGCCTGGTCCGTGACGATGCCGAGCCGGCCGCCCGCCGGGCCTGGTGGAGGCGCCTGGCCATCGTCGTCGTCATCGTGCTGGCGCTGGCGGGGCCGGCGATCCGCGGCAGCGAGGCCATCAGCGTCTCCAACGTGGAGATCTACATGGTGGTGGACCGCACCGGATCCATGGCCGCGGAGGACTACCAGGGCAAGGGGCCCGACGGCGTCGACCAGTCGGCCTCCACCAGGCTCGACGGCGTGCGCGCCGACATGCGGGCCATCCGCGAGGCCTTCCCGGACTCGCGCTTCTCCATCATCGCCCTGGACAACACGGCGGCCAGGGAGCTGCCGCTGACTCACGACACCAACGCCGTCGACGCCTGGATCGGCTCCTTCAAGCAGGAGGTCTCAAGCCACGCCACCGGCTCCTCGCTGGAGGTGGCGCTTCCGCTGCTGGGGCAGACGCTGGCGCAGTCCCGCCAGTCCGAGCCCAAGGACATCCGCCTCGTCTACATCTTCTCCGACGGCGAAGCCACCGATAACGGCCGCGGCGCTCAGACGGCTGACAACGCCGGCATCTCCTGGCAGTCCCTGGCCGGTCTCGTCGACGGCGGAGCAGTGCTGGGCTACGGCTCGACCGAGGGCGGCAAGATGCGCAGCTACGACGGTTCGCCGTCGACCGGCGAGCACACCCAGTCCGACTACATCACCGACGGCGAGGGCGGGCAGCCCGGGGTGTCGAAGATCGACGCCGACGAGCTCCAGAAGGTGGCCAAGGACCTGGGGCTGCCCTACTACCACCGCACCGGCGGCTCGGGGGATGACCCGACGAGCAAGTTCACCAACCTCGACATCGAGGCCGTCACCTCCGACGGGCGGGCCAAGACCAACGCCCGGGTGTACCTGACCTGGCCACTGGGACTCATCGCCTTCGGTCTGCTGCTGTGGGAGATCCTCGACCTCATGCGAGCCGACCGTCGCCTGCGGCTTCTCATGGGAAGGGGACGATGATGACGACAGGACACATCCCCGGCGAGGTCCCCGGGCAGGGGGGCGGCGAGACGCAGCCCGGTGCTGCCGACGGTGCACAGAATGCCCCGGGCGCGCCAGGGGCAGCCGGTGCCCCCTCGGAGCAGGAGGTCGACTACCTGCAGAACGCGGCCCCGAAGGACGATGCCTCCTCCCAGGCCCCCGAGGACCCCAGGCGGCGCGAGGCCCGCCTCAAGCGTCGTCGTCGGCTCCTGGCGATCGGCGGGGTGCCCGCGGCTCTGGTCACCATCATCTCCCTGTGGCTCGGCTCGATCTTCCTCATCTCCCTGGCCGGAAACCGCGCCGCGGCAGCGGGCCACTACGACACGGCCCTGTCGCGCTACCGCACGGTCGCCAGGATCAATCCGTGGCTGGAGCAGTGGCGCGTCCACTTCAACCTGGGCACCGGTCAGCTCGCCGCGAAGGATCCGACCTCCGCGGTGACGACCCTCAACCAGGCTCTCAGCGAGGCGCCCAAGGCCAAGGTTGACCCGGAGACCAAGGTGAAGGAGGCCGGCTCCCCGGAGTGCATGGTGCGCACCAACCTGTACGTCGCCCACCTCACCCTGGCGGCCCAGGCCCAGGAGAGCGGGAGCTCCGCGGCGGTGACCGAGCACATTGAGGCGGCCAAGAAGGCGGCCGATACCTGCGAGGTGCCGCCCCCGCCCGAGCAGAATCCCTCCCCGAGCCCGAACCCCTCGGCCACGCCCAGCAGCGATCCGAGCTCGAGTGCCTCCTCGCAGCCCAGCAGCGACCCGAGCTCGAACCCGTCGGCCACGCCCAGCAGTGATCCGAGCTCGAGTGCCTCCTCCCAGCCCAGCAACGACCCGAGCTCGAGCCCGTCGTCGTCGAGCTCGCCGGGCGAGACCTCCTCCAGCACCCCGAGCGCCAAGCCGACCCCGACCCCGGTCGATGACCGGGCCAAGCGCCTGCGGGACCGCAACAACGGCAGCCCGGGAACCACTGAGGGGCCCGATGGCGGCGAAGGAGGGGGAAAGCCCTGGTGAGCGACTCCGATACGGGGCGGGCCTCCCGCCTCGTCGTGGCGGCCGCGGTCCTGGATGACCTGGCGCATCCGACCACCCTGCTGTGCGCGGCCCGTTCCTACCCGCCTGAGCACGCCGGCCAGTTCGAGCTGCCCGGGGGTAAGGTCGAGCCCGCCGAGAGGCCCGAGCAGGCCCTGGCCCGCGAGCTGGACGAGGAGATCGGTCTGGGCGTCCGCCTGGGGCCCGAGCTCGTCGTCCCCCGACAGCTGGCGGTTGCGGCGCCACCGAACAGCGGTCCCGGCGACGACGCCCCGGCCTGGCCGGCCATGCACGGCTTCAGGATGCGGGTGTGGCTGGCCGAGCCCGCCCACCCCGGGGAGCGGGGCAGGGCCGGAGGCGACCACCAACGCCTGGAGTGGGTGCGCCTGGAGCCGCCCGACCAGCTGCGCCGGCTGCCGTGGCTGGAGGCGGATCTGCCGATCATCGACGCGCTCGTGGACGCCCTGAGGCGCTGATGGACACCGGGGCGCCGACGGCGGGGCGCAGGAGGGCGGCCCTCCCCGGGGCCGCGGGCCCGAGGACGTCAGCAGTCCCACGGCGCCGGCCCGTCCCAGTTTCTGACACTTCTACCGTCCGCGTCATCTCGTAAGTTAGGGTTGCCTCATGCCGAAGATTCTGGGTTCCTCACTGGCCGAGCACCGAGAGCGCACGCGCACCGCCCTGTTCCAGGCGCTGTCCGAGCTCATGAGCCAGCGCAGCTTCGACAAGATCACCCTGTCCGACGTCGCCAACCACGCGGGCGTGGGGCGCACGGCCGTCTACAACCACTTCGCGGACAAGGAGGACCTCCTCCTGGCCTTCATGGAGCACGAGGCCGGCCGCTACGCCGAGGAGCTCTCCCGGGCCCTGGCCGGCACCCAGGACCCGATCGACCGCCTGCGCATCTACGTGCGCCAGCAGGCCCTCATCGCCCGGCACTTCCACTTCCCGACCTCGGGGCCCCTGTCCGGGGCGGTCTCGCGTGGGACCGCCGGCCGCCTCAAGGCCCACGGGGCGCTCGTGGCCCAGATGCTCTCCTCGATCCTCACTGACGCCATGGACCAGGGGCTCATCCCCGCCCAGGACCCCGAGCAGGTCATCCCCCTCATCCACGCCACCGTCATGGGCGGACGCCCGACCCCCACGGATCCGGAGCAGCGGCGGACCTACCTGGAGAGCCTGGACGCCTTCGTGCTGCGGGCGGTGGGGGCCCGCCAGCCCGCCCACGCGGTGCCGACCATTTCCCAGCCCCGCGCCACCGAGCCCCTGGAGGGAGCCGATACCCCCGGTTCGCTTCGTCACAGCGCGGTCGGCTGACAGCGTGAGCCACGGCCTGCCGTGCACGCGGGCGGGCCTGGCAGACTTCCGCTCGTGAACTTGAGCTGGACTGACACCTGGAACGACCTGCTGGCCCGCGCCTCGAGCGTTGTCGGCCTGGATCCCGGCGTGCTGTGGCCGGCACTGGCGATCCTCCTCATCGTCCTGGCCTGGGCTCCGGCCCGCCGCTGGGGACGCACCTTGGTGACGATCGTCCACGAGGCCGGGCACGCCGCCGTCGGCCTCTTGGTGGGACGGCGCTTCCTCGGATTCGTGGTGAGCCGGGACCTGTCCGGGCACGCCGTCACCGCCGGCAAGCCCACCGGCCCCGGCCGGGTGGCCACCTCCTGGGCCGGCTACCCCGCCCCCGCCGTCCTCGGCGCCGTCGTCGTGCTCCTGGCCCTCAAGGGCTGGGCGAGCGCGGTCCTGCTGCTGGGGCTGGTCCTCCTGGCGGTCCTGCTGGTCATGTCCCGCTCCGTGCGCACGGTCCTGCTGGTCCTGCTCGTGGCCGCTTTGACCGGGGCCCTGTGGTGGTGGGGCGGGCAGTGGCGCGACGGTGTCGTCGCCGGGACCGGGCTGGCCCTGCTGGTGGGGGCCTGGGACTCCCTGCGCGACGTCGCCGCCTCACGCGACCCGAGCCAGGACCACCGCACCCTGGCCCATCTGACCCGGGTGCCCGCCGGGGTGTGGCTGGCCAGCTGGTTCCTCGTGGACGCGGTGGCCACCGGCGTCGTCGTGCTGGCCCTGCGAGATCTCCTGTGAGGTGAGGGCGGGGGCTCGAGTCCGAGCGCGCCGCCCACATGGCCTACGCTTCCTCCTGGCGACGCGGGGCCCGCAGTGCCCTCCCGCCGTCCCCGCCCGACGTCGCTCATCGCGAGCCCACAGGCGCCGTCGCGGCCCCGGGCTCATCCCGCTCCCGGGCACTCCGGGATTCCCTCAAGGAGAACACATGATGCTTACCCGCAGGACGTTCGCCCTGACCTCTCTGGGGCTGGCCGCCGCGGCCACCCTCGCCGCCTGCTCGTCGAAGTCGAAGGACGAGGCCACCGAGGAGGGCAAGATGGCGCTCATCGTCCCCGACGCGGGCGAGGCCGCCGCGGAGGCGCTGTCCAAGGCGGTGGAGGCATTCACCAAGGAGACCAAGGTGGAGGTGGACGTCAAGCCCGTCTCCGACGTCTCCCAGGAGCTGGCTCGCGGGATCACGGCCGAGCCGAGCATCGACGTCGCCGTCCTCGACCCGGCCCAGCTGTCCAGCTACGCCGGTGCCCTGCACTCCTGGGACAAGGGGGCGGCCGCAGTCAAGGACGCGAACCCCGCGCTGCTGACCAGTGCCACCCGGCAGGAGAAGATCGCCGCGGCGCCTCGGGACGTCTCCACGCTCGCCCTGTACGTCAACACCTCGCTGTGGTCGGCCGCGGGCCTGAGCGACTCGGACTACCCGACCACCTGGGAACAGCTCGACCAGGTGGCCGCCAAGCTCACCTCCGGCGGGGTCGTCGGACTGACCCTCGATGCCTCATACGCGCGCGTGGGTGCCTTCCTCGTCCAGGGCGGTGGGGGACTGACCAGCGCCGACGGTACGAAGGCCACAGCCTCCTCGGAGGGCTCGGTGGCGGGTCTGACCCAGGTCAAGACGCTCCTGTCCTCCGGGTCGGCCGGCTGGGGCGCCGACCTGCCCGCCGGATCCGCCGCCGACGCCTTCGGCCAGGGGCAGGCCGCCATGGTGATCGAGACCGAGGCCCTGACCAAGACCCTGGCGGACACCTACTCGGGCATCTCCTACAAGGTGGTCGAGCTGCCGGCCGGCAGCGGCGGCAAGGGGACCCTGCAGTTCCCCACCTTCTACGGAGTCGTGGAGGCCTCCAAGCACAAGGCCGACGCCATCAAGCTCGTGGAGTACCTCACCGCTGCCGAGCGGCAGGTGGCCCTGGCCGGCGCGGCGGGCACGGTCCCCGCAGGCAAGTCCGCCGGCGAGACCTGGAAGGGCAAGCACGCCGACCAGGTGGCCTTCCTGGCCGGCGTCGAGTACTCCCAGCCCGTGCCCGCCGCCTCCGGCACCTCGGACGTCATCGCCACCTTCGACAACGAGCTGCCCGGGCTGGCCGGAGGCGACCCGGCCGCCATCCTGGGCAGCGCCCAGGTCAACCTGCAGGCCGTCCTGTCCTGATCCCTGGCGGGGCCACCCCGCGCGGCCGGGGACATTCTCTTCCGGGCGGGGACATGTTGCGCGTGCGGGGACGGGAATCCTGTCCCCGACGGCGTCGACTGTCCCCGTTCGGAAGGACACGCACCCGGCCGTACAGAAATGTCCCCGAACGTGCGGCCCTGGAACGTGCGGCCCTGTCCCCGACGGCGTCGGCCGACGCTGCCCCGAAAGGCGCAGGTGAAGAACAGCGAGGCGAAGGGCCTCGTCTCCTAGTGCTCGGTCGTGATGATGACTTCGTGGTGAACCGGGAAGCTCACCGATCGAGCAATGAAGCAGTACTCGGCGGCGCGGTCGTGCAGCGTGGCGGCACTTTCAGGATCATTGCCGGGAGCGATGGTCACTGTGGGGCGAAGGGTGACTGACGTGAACTCCCCGGTACCGCCCGGGTGCTCGATCATGATGCCGGTAGGGGTATCCGAGTAGGCGGTGACGGTGAGGCCTGCGTCTGCCGCGAAGTGGAGGTACCACAGCATGTGGCACTGTGAGAGCGAGGCGAGCAGGAGCTGTTCCGGGTTCCATCTGCGAGCGTCCCCTCGGAATGCTGGATCCGCCGATCCACGGATCACCGGCAGGTCGGCGGTGATTCCCCGGACATCGTGGTCGCGCGAGTAGTCGCGGTATCCGGATGTGCCCGTACCCAGATTGCCGGTCCACTCCACGCGCACCGAATACTCATGATCTGGCATGCAGAAAGTCTAGGGATGAGCCGGTTTGCCGTCCACGGGGTGGCGAGTTAGTGGGGAGGCCGTGTCAAGGGGGTGGTGTCCTCCGGCGGGGCCACCCCGCGCGGCCGGGGACATTCTCTTCCGGGCGGGGACATGTTGCGCGTGCGGGGACGGGAATCCTGTCCCCGACGGCGTCGACTGTCCCCGTTCGGAAGGACACGCACCTGGCCGTACAGAAATGTCCCCGACCGTGCGGCCCTGGAACGTGCGGCCCTGTCCCGACGGCGTCGACTGTCCCCGGCCCCACAGGCTGCCACCTGGAGGCCACCTCAGGCGCCGAGCCTGGCCGCGCAACAACGAGGGCCCGAACCGTGACGGTCCGGGCCCTCGGGCTGGAGCGGGTGACGGGAATCGAACCCGCGCTGTCAGCTTGGGAAGCTGAAGTTCTACCATTGAACTACACCCGCGTGGCACCAGTGGACGTGCGTTCCAGGTGCGTGCGGAAGTCTAACCCAGACTCCGGCCGTCTACGCAAATCGGCCTGCGCAGGGGCCTCGCGAACCGCGTCGGCGACGCCTTCACCCACTACACTCGCCAGCGGATTCCCTGACGTCTTCATAGGTGTGATGAGCGCATGACCGATCCCTCCAACCCTCACGAGCCCACTGATCCGACTGGGCTCACGGCGAGTCCTTGGCCGGATGTGCCGGCGCTGCCCGCGGGGCCCGTCCCCACGGACTACCCGTCAGGCGGGTACCCGCCCTACGGCGGCCCCTACGCTCCCGGCGCCCAGCCGGGGTATGACCCGCAAGGCGCTTACGGGCCCCAGCCCGGATACAACGCGCCCCCTGGCTACAGTGCTCCTCCCGGCTATGGCCCCGTTCCCGCTTACGGTCCTCCCGGTTACCCGAGCAAGTCCAAGGTGGCCGCAGGCATCCTGGCGCTGTTCCTCGGCACCCTCGGGATCCACAACTTCTACCTGGGCTACACGGGCAAGGCTCTCTTCCAGCTCCTGGGCACGCTCTTGAGCTGCGGGATCCTGGCTCTTCCGATCGCCATCTGGGCCTTCATCGAGGGCATCCTCATCCTGGTGGCCCGCCCCGGCGAGGCGCCGTGGGGTGTTGACGCCTCCGGCGTGCCGCTGAGCAGCTGAGGTGCGCTCCGGGCCTCCCGGATCCCCCGGGCCGGAATCCGTGTGACGCCTCCGGGAGGACCTGGCACAATCGGGCCCGTGCTGCTCTCAGACCGCGATATCCGCACCGAGCTCGACGCCGGGCGGGTCGTCCTCGACCCCTACGACCCCGAGATGCTTCAGCCGGCCTCCATTGATGTGCGCCTGGACCGTTGGTTCCGTCTCTTCGACAACCACCGCTACCCGGTCATCGACCCGGCCGCCGACCAGGAGGGGCTGACCCACCTCGTCGACGTCGGGGCCGACGAGCCCTTCGTCCTGCACCCCGGGGAGTTCGTCCTGGGCGCCACCTACGAGCGCATCACCCTGCCCGACGACGTCGCCGCCCGTCTGGAGGGCAAGTCGAGCCTGGGGCGCCTGGGGCTGCTGACCCACTCCACCGCCGGATTCATCGACCCCGGCTTCACCGGACACGTCACCCTGGAGCTGTCCAACACGGCCACCATGCCCATCAAGCTCTGGCCGGGGATGAAGGTGGGGCAGCTGTGCTTCTTCCGCCTGTCCAGCCCGGCCCAGGCCCCCTACGGCTCGGGCGCCACCGGCTCGCGCTACCAGGGCCAGCGCGGACCGACGGCCTCCCGCTCCCACCAGTCCTTCCACCGCACCCGCATCCCCGACACCCCGGCGGCCCCCGCCGACGGCGCCGTTCCCATCTCCCAGGAGAAGCACCTATGAGCGACTCGACCGACTTCGCCGTCTCCCTGCCCACCGACACCGGCACCTTCACCGCCGCCTCCATGCTGCCGGTCGGGCTGCTGGACACCAACCACGTCCTGCTCCTGGCCGACGACGTCGCCCCCGACGAGGTTGAGGCCCTGGCCCTGTCCCAGGACATCCAGTCCGGCTGGGTGGGGGTCTCCAGCCTCCAGCTCTTTCCCGGGGTCTCCCTGCTGGGGCCCTGGAAGGTCGACGCCGAGATGCGCCGCCTCCTGGGTGCGCCGGAGTGGACCACACAGCTGATGATCCTGGACTGCCCCCGTATCCGTGCTGGCGCCCTGCCGGCCGAGCTCGCCGGCCTGGACCCGCTCTCCGACGCCTTCCCCCACGCCCAGCCCACGGGGGCCGAGCTGGTGGCCCTCACCCGCCTGCGCGCCATCGCCCGACGCCTGGCCGGGGCCCTGCGGCTCATTCCGGGAGGGGACAACGAGGACCCGGTGTTGGTCGAGCCCAGCCCGGAGGTCTCGGCCTCCCTGACCGTCTACGCCCCGGTGTGGCTCGGCCCGGAGGACCTGGTGGCCGTCCTGCAGCCCGTGGCCCCCGAGGTGAGCGCCGCGCTGGAGGCTGTTCAGCCCCGCGGCGCCGTCGGGCTGGACGCCATCGACCCCGAGCAGCTGGAGAGCCTCGTCGAGCGCATTGGCCCGGACGTTTTCGAGAAGGCTTGGCGCGGCTCGGAGAAGGTCCGCCAGGACACGATGCGCCAGGAGATCGTCGCCGCCGCCACCGGCAATGTCATTGAGGAGGTGCGTGACGGCTACGCGGTCGTCACCCCGGTCGACCCCGAGCACGAGGGCTGGGGGCGCATCGAGGTGCGTGCCGGCGCCACCGACGGGCTGCCCCTGGCGGTGCGTGGCGAGCCGTGGGCGCGCGGGGCGGTTCTGTCCTACGACCTGCGCTGGATCCCGCAGGACCAGGCCGATGCCTACGCCGAAGTGGTCTCCCGCTCCCGGCGCCGCGAGCGGCAGACCGCCCGGGACCTGGTCGAGGAGCTTGCCACCGTCCTGGTGACCGCCGTCTCCGGGGTGGCCGTGGACGACGACGGGTTCCTCGTCTCCCTGGGCGAGGACGCCGCGGAGGCCTAAGCGACCTCGCCGGGAGGCATGGGCGCCGCGCAGCCCTTGAGGGCGCCGTCGTCGTGACCTACGGCGCGAGGAACCGGGTACCAGTCGATGAGGCGCGGGGCGCCCCGAGCCGTGGAGCTGTGCCCGTGCGGACAGCCCTTGGGCAGCACGTCCTGAGGGTTGTGGAGTAGCCGGCCGGGGCGTGGTCGGCTGAATCGGGGACTGCGTTTCCCGCCCGGAACGTACTTCTCCTCCAGACGACTGAGGTCGTACCCCAGTCATCTGGAGGAGAACGCAGTCCTCGTGGGAGAAGTAAGTCCCCGAACAGGGGCGGCGCGGCGACATCCATGCCGCTGCTGACGTCGGAGACACATCCAGCCGACGAAGCAGGCAGAGGCCGGGCGCGCACAGGGCCGGTGGGCCAGCCTTCACTCGGTAGCCCAGAGGCCTACTGACCTGGCCCCGCAGACTCCGGATCGGGCCGGGCTCGCTCAGCGCCGGGCGTGGTGCGCGCCGTGAGACGCTCGATGCCGTTCCTCGCCTTTGCCTCGTCCCAGTGCCAGCCGGTGAACCGGCGAGCCTCAACGAGCGAGCGGGCCCAGGCCACCGGCTCCTCGCCCCGCTGAGCCCCCACCGCCAGGTAGTGGCGCAGCAGGCCGGCAGCGGCCAGGGCGTCGTCGAGCGCGTTGTGGTGGCGGCCGATCTCCACCCCGGCCACCTCGCAGCAGGTGGTCAGTCGGCGCGATGGCGTCGTCATGAAATGGCGCGCCCACTCCATCGTGCACACCCGCGGCACCCGCGCGCCCCGGTCGAGCAGCCCCCGCGTCCCCAGCGCCTGGGTGAGGAATCCGACGTCGAAGCGGGCGTTGTGGGCCACCACCGCCCGCCCGGCCAGGTCGGCCACCAGCAGGTCGGCGACCTCATCGAAGCCGGGCGCCCCGATGAGCTCCTCGGCGACAAGACCGTGGATGTGAGTGGGGCCCACGTCCACGCCCACGCCGGGGTCGATGAGCGTGGACCAACTGCGCTCGACGCGCCCGGCGGCGTCGGTGAGCACGAGCGCGACCTCCAGGATCGAGTCCGTCGTGGGGGACAGGCCGGTGGTCTCCAGGTCGACGACGGCGTAGCCGACCCCGGTTGCCTCGGCCAGCTCTGCGGGTGTGGGAGTGGCGGCCGCCTGGCCGGGGGCCATGGGGGAGTGGGGGCGCAGCGGGCCGCGGTCGGCGGGCGGGCGGTGGTAGAAGGGCATCGCCCCGATCCTCTCGCGAGCCGGCAGGTTTCGCCCACTCACGGCGCGCCGGGTCGTGGCCGGAGTGCTCCGGGCCGGCTGTGGGCCGATCCGGGTGGCTCCGGGCGGCCGGCTCTCGCGGTCGTGCCCTACGGTTCGCAGACGGAGGTGGGGGTCGGCCGCCGGGCGTAAGGTACGGTCGCGAGGGCTCTCGGCCGGCCGCGTCGAGTGCCGATCCAGGTGAGGAGGAGCGATGACCAACCCGGATACCCCTCAGGTGCCGGCCCCTGCCCTGCCGGCGCTGGCCGCCTTCCCCTTCCCGACCGCCCTCGTCGTGACCGGCAGCTCCGCCGCCGGTGAGGGCGTGCTCCTCGAGGCTGGGGATGTCGATGAGGTCTTCCCCTTCGCCTCGGTGACCAAGCCGATCGTCGCCTGGGCGGCCCTGGTCGCCGTCGATCGGGGACTGCTGGATCTGCAGGCCCCCGCCGGCTCGCCCGCACCCGACGGTGCGACCATCGAGAACCTGCTGTCCCACTCCTCGGGGATCGCGATCGACTCCGACGAGCGCCTGGCGGCCCCGGGTGCGCGCCGCATCTACTCCAACCGCGGCATCGAGATCCTGGGGGAGCGCCTCGAGGAGGCCACCGGCACGCCCCTGGAGACCTGGGTGGAGACCACGGTACTCGAGCCCCTGGGGATGGCCAGTGTCCTCATCCCCGGCTCGCCCGCCCACTCCGGGGAGGGCAGCGCCCGCGACCTGTCCCTGTTCGCCCGCGAGCTGGCCGCGCCCAGGCTCGTCTCGCCCGCGCTCGCACAGCGCGCCCGCACGCCGGTCCTGCCCGGCCTCGACGGCGTCCTACCCGGGTACGGACGACAGACCCCCAACCCCTTCGGGCTGGGGGTGGAGGTGCGCGGAGCCAAGTCCCCGCACTGGACCGGGGCCGGTAACAGCGAGCAGACCTTCGGGCACTTCGGCCAGTCGGGCTCCTTCATCTGGGTGGATCCGGTCGCCGAGCGCCAGGCCGTCTTCCTGGGGGCCAAGCCCTTCGGGGCGGTTCACCGGCGGACCTGGTCCGAGCTCGGCGACCAGATCCTAGCCTTGTAGGCCTTGTCGTCCTTGTCGGCAGGCGCGCCGGTGACGGCGGCCTGCCCACCTGTCACTCGGCCTTGACGTTGAGGATGACGCCGATAGTGCTGTCATCGATCTGCGGCATCTCCTGCTTCTGGTCGAGAGCCTTGAAGGTGATCTTCAGGGCGTTGACGTTCGCGGCCTTGACCTCGAAGGCGTGGGCGTCGTTGAAGGGGACGTCGACTGTCTCGATCTCCTTGCCGTCGGCGAAGATCGCGACCCTCACGATGAGGTCTGAGCTCTGGGAGTCATTGGCCTGGCCGGCGGTGAAGGTGACCTTCTGGAACTTGTTGGCCAGGCGCAGCTCGATCTCGTCGTCGTTCTGCCAGTCGAGCTTGGTGCCGATGCCCATGGTGTTGGTGATGGAGGCGACGTCGTAGCGCTTCTCCTGCCAGCCACTCGTCACCGGCGGCTTCTGGAAGTCGGAGAGCCTGAGCTCACGTCCCTTGCTGTTCTCGGGGGTGAGCCCGTTGGTGGTGGCCTCAGCCGAGGCGGAGGGGTCCTCCGAGGCGGTGGCTGACGCCATATCGGTGGCACTGTCGGTGGCGGAGGCCGATGCGGACGGAGATGGAGTGGGAGAGGGGGTGGATGAAGGGGCGGCGGCGCTCGTCTCTGTGGTGGGGGATGCGTCCTGGGAGGCGAAGGGCAGGCTGCCGCAGGCGGCCAGGGACAGGGCGGTGATGGGAAGAAGGGCGGCGGCGATTCGACGCGCGGGGGAGAGTTTCGAGTGGCTCATGGCGCGAGAATAGCGGCGCCGAGATATGGGCTTCGGTGTGATGTCAAAAACCGATATGGGAAGAGTGCGGGCACAGCATATTTCGGCCGCTCGAGCGAATACTATTGATGAGAGGCGGCCATACGGAGAGAATCTAGGAGAAACTGTATCTGCGGGCGAATACTTATGTTCTCTTGAGGTCGCTTCTCGGGGGTTCCTCTCCGGGGTGGGGAGGCGCCTCGTTGGGCCTTTGGTCTCAGGTGCCTGGATCGTCCGGCCGCGCTGTTCGGTTGGTGAACGTATGGTCAGTTCTGCTTGATGGGGAGAGTGGCGTTCTCAAGGTCACGGACTGAGGCGGTCAGCCTGTCGGTGCTCACCTGCACCTCCGCCCTGCAGACGATCCGGTGGTCTCTGGTCTGTCGGGTCACTCGAATGCTGTGGTCGACGGGGCGTCCGGAGAAGTCCTCGTACTTCTTGCCGCAGTCGACCTCCTCGGGTGCGTCGTAGAACTCCTCTGAGGCATGCTCGGCGTCGCAGGAGGTCGCCTGCCCTTGGCGTGTGAAGCACCGGCGCAGCTCGCCGCCGTCCTTGTATCCGTTGTGGTCGTTGTCGGAGGCCCAGATGTCCTTGAGCGGAGCGTTCGGCATTCCCGACGGCCTCTCGACGACACACCGGTCCTCCGCGTTCTCAAGAGGCTTGACGTCGAGGCCTGAGGCGAGAAGGTCGACGCCAGGGGTGCCTCCCATGTAGAGGATGAGCGCACTTGCGTCGCAGGAAGAGCCGGCCGGTTTTGCCAACACCTCCCGCGAGTGCCGTGAGTCGCACGGTGTCGGTGTGTTGCCGTCGTAGCAGCCCGACGATGGTGAGTCTGCCTGTGAGGACTCCTCGTCGGCTGTAACGGAGTGAGTCTCTAGAGTGGGTGAGGGAGAGGGCGGCTCGGAGGGTGAGTGATGGAAGGACGTAGGTGAGGATTGCCCTCTGAGTTTGTCGATCAGAGCGTAGGTTTCATTGGTGGCTCCAGGAAGCGTTGCCACCAATGTCAGTGTCATGAGAACAAGACTCAGCACTGCCGTAATGGGCTGCCAGTGGTTGCGCAAAATTTCTAGCCAGCCGGTGGGCTGTCTCTTCTTTTGCTTACCGGTGGTGTTGGAGGGGCGTTGCTGGATGTACTTCACAATACGTCCGTATCCCTAGTTACTCGAGCCTCATATCGAACATGACGGCAGTGAGCGACTTGGAGCCGTTGTACTTGTGTCCTTCTCGATCTAACGGAATGAGGTCGATCTTGAGTGCGTTGGTGTTAGTGACGTCTATTTCGAAGGGCTTGATCTCATTGAAGGGGATATCGATGAACTGGTCACTCTTTCCGTCCCGGTACACCTCGACTCTGAGGGTGAGGTCGGAGGATTCTGAGTTATTGTCCTGTCCGGCGTTGAAGGTGAGCTTGCGGAACCGGTTCTCCAGTCGGAGTTCAGCCTCGACGCCGTCACTGTCCCTTAAACGTGCGCCAATTCCCTTCTTCTTACTAATGGTGGCCACGTTGTAGAGATCTTCTTTCAGGGAGAGCGAGGGGTTGAACAAGTCGCCTCGAGTGAGGTCGCGTCCCTGGGTGTTGGTGAGGGTTCCGTCCTCGGCCGATGAGGTGGAGGGGGTGACGCCGTCGGCGCCGTGCGTGGGTGGCGTCGACGGATCGCTCGCTGTAGGAGTGGCCGTTGTGGAGGGGGAGCTGCTCGGTGTCGGTGTCTCCGTGGGGGATGGGGAGGAGGGGGAGCCTCCGGGTTGTGGGGCTGTTGGCGGCTGTGTGCTGGGTTCGGAGGTGGCCTGCTTCCCCGAGCATGCCGCCAACGTCAGAGCGGTCAGGGAGGAGAGGGTGAGAGCTGTGCGCCGACTGACCGGCCTGATCGTATATTTCATACGGACATAATATGTCCGACATGTCGAGGTTCAGAGGGTAGTGGAGTTTAATTTCTACACAAATATTTATGGAATAATCTGGCTGGATTCCTGATTGTCTTTCGCCGGCTGGAGTCGCAGGTCTTCGGCGGTGCGTTGCCGGCCTCGTGCCCGCCTCCCGGCCGGAGTTCCAGTCGTGGCCCCCTGCCTCAGTCGAGCTCGACGATGACGGGGACGTGGTCGGAGGCGCCCTTGCCCTTGCGCTCGTCGCGGTCGATGGCGGCGCCAGTGACGCGGCCCGCCAGGGCCGGCGAGGCGTAGACGAAGTCAATGCGCATGCCCTCGTTCCTCGGGAAGCGCAGCTTCTGGTAGTCCCAGTACGTGTAGTTGGTGACCCGCTCGCGCGTGACCTCACTCATGCCCACCTCGGCGAAGGCAGCGAAGGCCTCGCGCTCCGGCTCCGAGATGTGGGTGGCGCCCTCGAAGACGCTTATGTCCCACACGTCCTCGTCTCGGGGCGCCACGTTCCAGTCGCCCGCCAGCGCCAGCGGCAGGTCGGGGTCGGCCTCGAGCCAGGCGGCGACGTCGTCGCGCAGCACCCGCAGCCAGTCGAGCTTGTACGTGTAGTGCGGGTGGGCGAGCTCGCGGCCATTGGGCACATACAGGCTCCACAGGCGCACCGGCGCCGCATCCGAGGCCGCACCCACCGTCGCCCCCAGCGCCCGGGCCTCCACGACCGGCTCAGCCTCGGGCTTGGCCGCCCAGGCGGGCTGGCCCGGGAAGGAGACGGCGACGTCGTCGAGGCCCACACGTGAGGCGATCGCCACCCCGTTCCACTGGTTGAGCCCGTGGATGGCCAGCTCGTAGCCGGCGGCCTCGAAGGGCTCGACCGGGAACTGGTCGGGGCGGCACTTGATCTCCTGCATCGCCAGGGCGTCGATGTCCTCACGCTCCAGGAAGGCCAGGACGCGGTCGACGCGGGTGCGGATGGAGTTGACGTTCCAGGTGGCCAGGCGCATGGCAGCAGAGTAGCCGGTGTCTGATTCCCATTGCGCACTCACCAATCGCTCGTAGTCTGCGGCCATGGGAACAGCACTTGTCACCGGGGCCACGAGCGGTCTCGGCCTGGAGATCGCCTGGCAGCTCGCCCAGGCCCGTCATGACCTCGTCCTCGTGGCGCGCACCCCGGAGCGGCTGCGGGTGGTGGCTGAGGAGATGCGCCAGTTCGCAGGCGTCCAGGTGGAGACTCTGCAGGCCGACCTGTCCAAGCGCGATGAGCTCGAGCGCGTCGCCGAGCGCCTGCGTGACAAGAGCAGGCCCGTCGGGCTCCTGGTCAACAACGCCGGCTTCGGACTGGGGCAGCGCTTCGTCGGGGGAGACCTGTCCCGCGAGGAGGACGCCCTCGACGTCATGGTCCGAGCGGTCATGGTGGCTTCCCACGCGGCGGCCGGCGCCATGGTGGAGCGCGGTCGCGGCGCCATTCTCAACGTCTCCTCCATGACCGCGCACACCGCCATGGGTACCTATGCGGCCCACAAGGCCTGGGTGCTGCGCTTCACCGAGGGGCTGGCCGCCGAGCTCGCCGGCACCGGGGTGAGCGCCACGGCGCTGTGCCCGGGGCTGGTGCACACCGGTTTCCACGCCGCGGCCGGTATCGACGAGACCCAGTGGAAGGAGCCGCTGTGGTTGGACGCCGAGCGAGTGGCCATCGACGCTCTGGCGGCGGTGCGGCGCGGCCAGGTCATCTGCACCCCGAGCCTGCGCTACCGCAGCGCCAACGCCGTGCTGCGGCTGGCGCCCCGCTGGTTCGTGCGCCGGGTGGTTGGGCCGGAACGCTCCGGTCAGGGGCGCGACTGAGGCCGGCGGGGCTCGCCGGCGGCCCGAAGTGTCACAGATGGCGACTATTCGGGGGCGATCACCATTGCTGCCGACCTTCCCAAGGCGCTGACCAGCGCAGATGCGGCGAGGTTGGCGGATGTTGGCCGATACTGCTCCCTAAAAGTCGCCAATCGTGACAGATCAGGGCGCGTGCACTGGCTTGCAGTCCGATCCCGTCGCGGAATCGCCCAGGGCTGAGCGCCCCCGCTGGTCAGGAGCGCCGTGACCTGCAACGATCGCACCATGGCTTCCATTACCTTCCACGGAGACCCCGTCAGCACCGTCGGCGAGCTGCCCGCTGTGGGCTCGGCCGCCCCCGCCTTCGACCTCGTGGGCGCCGACCTCGCCCCGGTCACCAGCCAGTCCCTGGCCGGCCGCCGCGTGGTCCTCAACATCTTCCCCTCGGTGGACACCGGGGTGTGCGCCGCCTCCGTGCGCCAGTTCAACAAGCTGGCCTCCGAGCTGGACAACACGACCGTGGTCTGCGTCTCCGCCGACCTGCCCTTCGCCGGAGCCCGCTTCTGCGGCGCCGAGGGCCTCACCAACGTGGTCACCGGCTCGACCTTCCGCTCCACCTTCGGCGCCGACTACGGCGTCACCCTGGCCGACGGCCCGCTGGCCGGCCTGCTGTCGCGCGCTGTCGTGGTCCTCGACGAGTCCGGCAAGGTCGTCTACACCGAGCAGGTCCCCGAGGTCGGCCAGGAGCCCGACTATGACGCCGCCGTGGCCGCCCTGTCCTGACTCCTCCTTCCGCTGAACCGTAGGAGCCCGCCCCGTCCGCACCGCGCGGGCGAGGGCGGGCTCCTGCCCGCAGTGGGTGTCTACCCGGCGCGCAGCCCCCGAGTCCCACTACCATCGGAGCCGTGAGCACCAACGACTCCCACATCACCCGCCTGGCCGAGCTCGTCAACGAGCTGTCCGTCGTCCGTGGCAAGGTCACCCTCGCCTCCGGCCTCGAGTCCGACTTCTACGTAGACATGCGCCGCGCCACCCTCCATCACGAGGCCGCCCCCCTCATCGGCCACGTCATGCTCGACATGCTCGAGGAGGCGGGCCTGGGCACCGACGAGATCGACGCCGTCGGCGGCCTGACCATGGGGGCCGACCCCGTGGCCGCCGCCATGCTGCACGCCGCGGCCTCGCGCGGCCTGGACCTGGACGCCTTCGTCGTGCGCAAGGCCGCCAAGGACCACGGCATGCGCCGGCGCATCGAGGGACCTGACGTCGCCGGGCGCCGCGTGGTCGTCCTGGAGGACACCTCCACCACCGGCGGCTCGCCCCTGGAGGCCGTCGAGGCCCTGCGCGAGGCAGGTGCCGACGTGCGGGCCGTGGCCGTCATCGTGGACCGGGCCACCGGCGCGCGCGAGCGCATCGAGGCCGCCGGCCTGCCCTACTACGCAGCGCTCGGTCTGGCCGACCTCGGCCTGGAGTGAGCACCCGACGACGCCCGCAGGCGGGCGGGGTGGAGCCGGCGGCTCCCGCCGACCTGCCTGAGGGGGAGCACCTGTCCGCGGCGCCCTCAGCAGATTCTGTGGCGGGTCCGGAGGCGGACCGGCCGGCCGACGTCCGCCAGGTCGGCGTCGGCCCCTGGCCCGGCGGCCCCGAGGCCTGGCCCACCGACCTCCGCTACGACCGCGAGCTGCTCGCCGACGGCGACAGGCGCAATGTCGTCGACCGCTACCGATACTGGACCATCGCGGCCATCCGTGCCGACCTGGCCGCCCGGGCCCACCGGCTGCACATCGCCATCGAGAACGTCAGCCAGGACCTCAACATCGGCTCCATCGTGCGCAGTGCCAACGCCTTCAACGTGGCCGGCGTCCACATCATCGGCCGACGCCGCTGGAACAAGCGCGGCGCCATGGTCACCAACCGCTACCTGGACGTGCGCCACCACCCCGAACCCTGCGAGCTGCTCGCCTGGGCGCAAGCCGAGGGCTACGAGGTCATCGGCATCGACAACGGCCCCGGGGCCCAGCCCCTGGAGTCCGCCGAGCTGCCCGAGCGCTGCCTCATGGTCTTCGGCTCTGAGGGGGAGGGCATCAGCGCCGAGTTGAGCGCCGGCTGCTCCCGGCTGCTGCGCATCGGCCAGTACGGCTCCACCCGCTCCATCAACGTGGCGGCTGCCGCGGCCGTGGCGATGCACTCCTGGATCCTCCAGCACGCGGGGCCGGCGCCCGATTGACCCGGGGCTCGCCTCGGCCCGCTGCGTCGGCCCGCCCCGTGGGCGGCGGGGCCAAACCGGCCCTGAACAGAGGTCATGCTGCCGGACTGCTGCCTGACCGGCGCCCGACCTGGGACCATGATCCGGTTCACGTGACCTCGAATTCGTGGAACAATCGGCCCCGCACCACTGACTCATACAGACATCAGGAGGCACCCAGTGGCCATTGCAACCCCGGAGTCCTACGCCGACATGCTTGACCGCGCGAAGGCCGGCAAGTACGCCATCCCCGCGATCAACGTCACCTCGTCCCAGACTCTGTCCGCCGCCCTCAAGGGCTTCGCCGACGCCGAGTCCGACGGCATCGTCCAGATCTCCAACGGTGGTGCCGCCTACTGGTCCGGTTCCTCGCGCCTCGACCGCGTCAAGGGCTCGATCGCCTTCGCCGCCTACGCCCGCGCCGTGGGTGACCTCTACCCCGTCACCATTGGTCTGCACACCGACCACTGCCCCAAGAAGCTCCTGGCCGACTGGATCCACCCGCTCCTGGAGATCGAGGCCGAGCAGGTCAAGAACGGTGAGCTGCCGATGTTTAACTCCCACATGTGGGACGGCTCCGCCGAGGCTCTCGACGACAACATCGAGATCGCCGTCGACATGCTCAAGCGCGCCAAGGCCGCCAACGTTGTCCTCGAGATCGAGATCGGTGCCGTGGGTGGCGAGGAAGACGGCATCAAGGGTGAGGAGAACGCCAACCTCTACACCACCGCCGACGACGCCTGGAAGGCCATCGAGGCCCTCGGCCTGGGTGAGAACGGCCGCTACATCACCGCTCTGACCTTCGGTAACGTGCACGGCTCCTACAAGCCCGGCCACGTCAAGCTCCGCCCGGAGATCCTCGGCGAGATCCAGGAGGACGTGGCCAAGCGCCTCGGTGACCGCCTGTCCTCCAAGGTCGGCGACAAGAGCTCGCCCTTCGACCTGGTCATGCACGGCGGCTCCGGCTCCACCGACGAGGAGATCGCCACCGCGGTGCGCAACGGCGTCATCAAGATGAACGTCGACACCGACACCCAGTACGCCTACACCCGCCCGGTCGCCGGCTGGATGTACACCAACTACGAGGGTGTCCTCAAGATCGACGGCGAGGTCGGCAACAAGAAGCAGTACGACCCGCGCGCCTGGGGCAAGGCCGCTGAGGAGGGCATGGCTGCCCGCGTCGTCGAGGCCTGCGAGCGCCTCGGCTCCGTCGGCTCCGCCCGCAAGTGAGTCCCCACCCCGCACAGGGGTGAACGGCGACTGATCGCTGTACGTGGCCCCGGCACCCATGCGGTGCCGGGGCCACGTCGTGCTTGCGCAGGGGTCGATGGGAAGGTTCTCGACGACGAACTGACCGATCGTTGCATAGTTGCAGAAGGTGTCGGTGAAGGAAGCACCTATCGGAGTAAGGGGTGGAATGTGTGGCCTGCCAAGGAAAACAGGGTGCCGCACGAAAGATCCCAAACTGAGACCCAGGCCACTGATTGCAAACCTTGCAGCAATGCGGGCGGAAATGTGCCATGATAGGTCGTCGCCGTTGAACCGACGGCTCCGCCGCCGGCGACACGGCAGTCGCGCCTTGCGGACGCCTCTGTCCGCGCCTGTCCCATGCGTCCAAAGGAGGACCCCAATGCGACTCATCTCCCGCCGCTCCATGCTCGGTGGAACTGCTGCGATCGCTGTCGCCGCGACCCTGGCGGCCTGCTCGAAGGGCTCGTCCGGCTCCGACGGCGCCGGTGGCGTCTACTTCCTCAACTTCAAGCCCGAGTCGGAGCAGGCCTTCAAGGACATCGCGGCCGCTTACACCAAGAAGACCGGTGTGAACGTCAAGGTCGTTACCGCTGCTTCCGGCACCTACGAGCAGACCCTCAAGACGGAGATCGCGAAGTCCAACCCGCCCACGCTGTTCAACCTCAACGGCCCCGTGGGTTACGGCAACTGGAAGGACTACGCCTCCGACCTGTCCGACGCCGAGTTCACCAAGCAGCTGACCGATGAGTCCCTGGCCCTCAAGGGCGACGAGGGCAAGGTCGTGGGCGTGCCGCTGGCCATCGAGGGCTACGGCATTGTCTACAACGCCGCCATCCTCAAGAAGTACTTCGCCATGGAGGGTGCCAAGGCCACTGCCGTCGACCAGATCAAGGGCTTCGACAAGCTCAAGGAGGTCGTCGAGGACATGCAGGCCAAGAAGGCCGAGCTCGGTATCGAGGGCGTCTTCGCGGCCACCTCCTTCGCCCCCGGCGAGGACTGGCGCTGGCAGACGCACCTGGCCAACTACCCCGTCTACTACGAGTACCGCGACGACAAGGTCGACGACCTCGACGAGGTCAAGCTGACATACTCGGAGAACTACAAGCAGATCTTCGACCTCTACCTCAAGAACTCCACGGTGCCGGCCGAGCAGACCGGGGCCAAGAGCGTCAAGGACTCCATGTCGGAGTTCGCCGTCGGTAAGGCCGCCATGGTCCAGAACGGAAACTGGGCATGGTCGCAGGTCGAGAGCGAGTCGGGCAACGTCGTCAAGAAGGAGGACATCCACTTCCTGCCGATCTACATCGGCGTCTCCGGCGAGGAGAAGTCCAACATCGCCGTCGGAACCGAGAACTACTTGACGGTCAACTCCGAGGCCGCCGAGGGCGACCAGAAGGCCACCAAGGACTTCCTCACCTGGCTGTTCACCGATCCTGACGGCTCCAAGCTCGCCGCCGAGAAGCTCAGCATCATTGCGCCCTACAAGGCCTACGCCGAGCTGGCCCCCTCCGACCCGCTGGGCAAGGAGGTCTCCGATGCCATCAACAACAAGGACCTCACGCCCGTCAAGTGGGTCTTCCCGACCTTCCCGAGCCAGGACTTCAAGAACCAGCTCGGCCAGCACCTGGCTCAGTACGCCACCGGCAAGGAGGACTGGGCGAAGGTCAAGGACTTCTTCGTCACCGACTGGGCGACGGAGAAGAAGGAGGCCAAGGAGGGCTGACGCCGTCGAGTCGCATCAGCCGGTCCAGGCCCGCCTGAGCCTGTCGACGACGGCATGACGACGACTCGTCTCCCCACCCCCTCTCCTGTTGGGGCGGCACGCCCGAGCAGCTCGTCTCGCGCGCTGCCGCCCCGGTGGGAGCTCTCCGGTACCCGCCCACGCCGGCGGGTGCCGGTCGCACCTCGAGGTAGTTATGACCAAGGCACTGAAAAAGTTCTTCCCAGTATTTGCAGGGCCAACCCTGTTGGCCTTCATGATCGCGTTCATCGTCCCCTTCTTCATGGGGCTCTATCTCTCCTTCACCAAGTTCAGCACCCTCACCAACGTTCGGTTCGTGGGCACTGACAACTACGTCAGGGCGTTCAGTGAGAGGAGCCACTTCCTTCCCGCGCTGGGGTTCACTGCGCTCGTGTCGATCATCTCGATCATCACGGTGAACCTGGGTGCCTTCGCCCTGGCATACATCCTGACCCGCAAGCTGCGCGGCACCAACTTCTTCCGCGCGGTCTTCTTCATGCCCAACCTCATCGGCGGCATCGTCCTGGGCTTCACCTGGCAGGTGATGCTCAATGCGGTTCTCCAGCGCTGGGGTCAGACGATCGTCAATGACTGGCGACTGGGACTGGCTGGCCTGGTCATGCTCGTCAACTGGCAGCTCATGGGCTACATGATGGTCATCTACATCGCCGGTCTGCAGAACGTGCCGCCCGAGCTCATCGAGGCCTCGCAGATCGACGGCGCCAGCAGGTGGCAGACGCTGCGCAACGTGACGCTGCCGATGATCATGCCCTCGATCACCATCTGTCTGTTCCTCACTCTGGCCAACACCTTCAAGATGTACGACCAGAACCTCGCCCTGACCAACGGTAATCCTGCCAAGCAGACCGAGATGGCGGCTCTCAACATCGTCAACACGATGTATGTGAAGAACCATCAGGAGGGTGTGGCCCAGGCCGAGGCCGTCATTTTCTTCCTCATTGTTGCCGCCATCGCGCTCATCCAGCTGCGCGCCACTCGTTCCAAGGAGGTCGACGCATGAGCGCTGCCGTCCAGACAAAGACATCTGAAGCAGCTCTCGAGAAGGCTGCTCGGCGCAGTACCGGCCAGAACGTCCTGTTCGGTCTGCTGATCGTCCTCGTCCTCGTGTGGGTGATCCCCCTCGTCTTTGTTGTTGTCAACTCTTTCAAGGGGAACATCTTCATCTCCAACGAGCCCTTCAGCCTACCGACGTCGAAGAGCTCGGTCGGCCTGGACAACTACGCCACCGGCCTGGCCCTGTCGGGCTTCGCCAGCGCCATGGGCTGGTCGCTGTTCATCACCGTGGGTTCCGTCGTGGTCATCGTGTTCCTGACGGCGATGACCGCCTACTACATCACCCGCATCAAGACGTGGTGGACCGCCATGATCTACTACGCCTTCGCCTTCTCCATGATCGCTCCCTTCCAGATGGTCATGTTCCCCACCGTCAAGGTGGCCGACATGCTCGGCCTGGCCACGCCCTGGGGCATGATCGTCCTCTACCTCGGTTTCGGTGGGGGGTTGTCGGTGTTCCTGTTCGCCGGCTTCATCAAGTCGATCCCCCTGGAGATCGAGGAGGCGGCCTATATGGACGGCTGCTCACCGCTGCAGACCTACTTCAAGGTGGTCATGCCGCTGCTCAAGCCGACGGCGGTCACCGTGGCGATCCTCAACGCCATGTGGGTGTGGAACGACTTCCTCCTGCCCAACCTCGTCATCGGCCAGGATGAGCGCTACAAGACGATTCCGATCGTCATCCAGGCCCTGACGGGATCCAACGGAAACAAGGACCTCGGTGCCCAGATGGCCATGCTCGTCTTCGCCATCGTCCCGATCGTCGCCTTCTACCTCTTCGGTCAGAAGCACATCATCGAAGGTGTGGCCGCAGGAGCGGTCAAGGGCTGATCCCCTCAAACCTGCTCTGATACGGGCGGTTCTCAAGGCCCCACTGCCGGCCTTGAGAACCGCCCGTATCATGTCCACCTGTTACTGCCCGAGTCCCCACGAAGGAGCCCCTGTGGCGCTGTTCCCCGGCCCTGACAGCCCGGCCTACCGGGCCTGGTCCGCAGCGGCGGATGTCGTCATCCTCAACGTCCTCACCCTGGCCGGCTGCCTGCCGGTGGTGACGGCGGGAGCCTCACTGACGGCCTGCGCCCGGGTGGCCGGTGAGATGGCGGTCGATGACGAGCCGACGGTTATGAGCACCTGGTGGCGCTCTTTCCGTCTCAACCTGCGCCAGTCCCTGGCCTGGTGGCTGCCAGTACTCGTCCTGGTGGCCCTGAGTGCCTGGGAGTACCTGCTCCTGTCGGGTTCCTCCGTGGGGGAACGGAACAGCGGAGCGGGCGGTGCGTTGTCCGGGCTGGTGCTGGCCGGGGGAGTGCTCCTGACCGCGATCCTCGTCTGGCTGCTGCCGCTGGCCGCCTTCTTCGACGCCCCGGTCCACCGACACCTGTCCAATGCGCTTCGTCTCGCGGTGGGGCGTCTTGGAGTCACAGCGCTCGCTCTGGTGATCGTGGCGGCGCCTGCGATCGTCTTCTGGGGGCTGCCGGCCGCGCGGGCCCCGGTCGCCTGGTTCATGGTTCTTCTCGGGCCGGCTTTCCAGACCTACCTCATCGCCCTGCTGCAGCGCTCCACCATGGTGTCGCTCCGCGGTGCTTCGACGTCGGAGTCCTGAATGATGCGAGCGCACTCCCGGTGAGTGCGGCATCACCACGCAGACGCATGGCCCCGGAATCATTCGATTCCGGGGCCATGCGTCTGGGGGAGCTCGTCAGAACCGCGGGCCGGGCTGGCCCGGCTGGTTGTTGTAGGACTGCTGGTAGGGCTGGGCAGTCGGCTCGGTGTAACCGGGCTGGTAGGGCTGAGCCTGCTGGTAGGGCTGCGGCGTCGGCTGACCCTGCTGGTAGGGGTCGGCATAGCCGGGCTGGTAGGGCTGAGCCTGCTGGTAGGGCTGCGGCGTCGGCTGACCCTGCTGATAGGGCTGAGCAGCGGGGTCGGTGTAACCGGGCTGGTAGGGCTGCGGCGTCGGCTGTGCCTGCTGATAGGGCTGCGCGGCTGGGTCGGTGTAGCCCGGCTGGTAGACCTGTTGCATCGGCTGGCCGAGGGGTGCTTGGTTGGGGTCGTAGCCCTGTGCAGGAGCCGCGTAAGGATTGAACGGGGGCTGGTTCTTCTTCCGCTGGTTCATGACGACCGCAGCCGCGACGCCGCCCACGATGGCCACCGCGATCACGCCGACAACCACCCACACCCAGACCGGAGTGGAGCCGCTGTCCTCCTCTTCCGTGGAGGCCTGCTTGCTGGTGGCCGCTGCCTTCTTGGGGGCCTTGTCCTTCCCCTTGACCTCGTGCGAATCCAGGTCGTCGAAGGTGACCTTGTTGCCCTCGACCTTGCCCCCGTCGGCCTCTGTGACCTTACCGGGGAAAGTAACGCTCTGGGAGTACTTCACCCCATCGGACGGGGGTGAGCTGGATGTATCAGACGAGCTTCCGGTCTTGACGATGTACTCGTCGCCCTTGTGCTTGATCTGGCCATCGCTGTTATCGATGCTGTCGCTGCCCTCGATGGTGCAGGTCCGGGTGTCCCCGTTCTCCTTGAACGTGGCTTTCGCATTGCCGTCGTTGAATAAGTCTCCCTTGCAGTCGCTCTCAGTCAGAGCGCCCAAACCGGTGTGGTCGGTCATGACTGCCTTCAACGTGTAGGTGTCATCCTCGTCGAGGACGATGTCAATGGTGGCTTCGAACACGAGTGACGAGTCTGGGGCTGTTGGGAGACCATGCGCAGGCGCACCGGCCAAGGTCAAGGCGGCGGATACGGTCAGAACGAAGAGGCTCGCCAGCACGGAGCGCGGCGCGGAGATAGGGCGGGCGAAGACATGAGGCATGTCCCCACCGTATCGCCTCCTGTATCTGTTGGTGGGGGGACACCGGTGGGGATCTCTCCACCCGGCTCCGGTAGGCTAGAGGACGGTGTGTCCACCGGCACGCCGTCACTGAAGTCAGGGAGCAGCCATGCCAGCCGTTGTCGTCGTCGGGACCCAGTGGGGAGACGAGGGAAAGGGCAAGGCGACTGACCAGCTCGGTCAGGACGTCGACTACGTCGTGAAGTTCAACGGCGGCAACAACGCCGGACACACCGTCGTCATCGACGGCGAGAAGTTCGCCTTCCACCTCCTGCCGGCCGGTGTGCTCACCCCCGGGGTCACCCCCATCATCGGTAACGGCGTCGTCGTCGACCTGGAGGTCCTCTTCAACGAGATCGCTGAGATCACCTCCCGTGGCAAGGACGCCTCCAGCCTCCTCATCAGCGCCAACGCCCACATCATCCCCTCCTACAACCGGGTTCTGGACCGCACCACCGAGCGCTTCCTGGGCGCGCGCCAGCTGGGCACCACCGGCCGTGGGATCGGACCCACCTATGCGGACAAGATGAACCGCGTGGGCATCCGCGTCCAGGACCTCTTCGACGAGTCGATCCTGCGTCAGAAGGTGCACTCCGCCCTGGACCAGAAGAACAGCCTCTTCCTCAAGGTCTTCAACCGGGCCGCCATCGATGCCGACGCCGTTGCCGACGAGCTGCTGTCGTACGCGGATCGGGTCCGGCCCATGGTCGTCGACTGCTCCCTGGTGCTCAACCACGCCCTCGATCAGGGCAAGACCGTCCTGTTCGAGGCCGGCCAGGCCACGATGCTCGACATCGACCACGGCACCTACCCCTTCGTCACCTCCTCCAACCCCACTGCCGGCGGCGCCTGCACGGGTACCGGTGTGGGACCCACCCGGATCGACTCGGTCGTCGGTGTCGTCAAGGCCTACACGACCCGCGTGGGCGAGGGGCCCTTCCCCACCGAGCTGCTTGACGACATGGGGGAGCGTCTTCGCACCGAGGGCGGCGAGTACGGGGTCACCACCGGCAGGCCGCGGCGCTGCGGCTGGCACGACGCCGTCGTCACCCGCTACGCGGCCCGCGTCAACGGGCTGACCGACCTGGTGATGACCAAGCTCGACGTCCTCACCGGGCACGAGACCATTCCGGTGTGCGTCGCTTATGACATCGACGGCACCGTCACCCAGGAGATGCCGCTGACCCAGTCCGGCTTCCACCACGCCGTCCCCGTCTACGAGGAGCTGCCCGGCTGGAGCGAGGACATCAGCGAGGTCCGCAACTTCGCCGACCTGCCTCAGGCGGCCCAGGACTACGTGCTGCGCATTGAGGAGCTGGCCCGCTGCCGCATCTCCGCCATCGGCGTCGGGCCGGGTCGCGAGGCCACGATCTCCCGTCACTCGCTCATCGGGTGACGTGAGGGCGAGGCCTCAGCGATAGCGGCTGCTCGACGGCGCCGCGCTCAGGAAGCGGAATAGAGAGCTTCCGGGAGCGTGCCCACCGTGGGCAGGCCGTGGTGCTGCCCGCATCATGACCATTGTGATGCGTGCAGGGCAGTTCAGGAGCGATGTCCCTTTCCAGGTCCGATCCTTCTCCGATGTCCTCGTCGTGGTCCGCGTCGATCCGGACCTGCTGTCGCGGGAGTCATCATGCGAGCGGATTGACGCCCACCCGAGTTTGAGCCTCAGTAGCCTCCGTAGCCGTTGTGGTTCGGTGGAAAGTGCGGAGCGGGGGCCGGTCCCTGAGACTGCGGCGGCTGATACTGCTGAGAGGCAGGTGAGTAGCCGGGTTGGGCGGGAGGTGGGCCTGCCTGTGCTTGAGAGGGGAAGGCGGCCGGATGGGAAGTGGGCATAAGAGTGCTTGCCTGAAGCGACTGCTGCCCCAGCGCATCCAGGTACTTCTTCTCCCGGTTCTTCTTGAGCGTGTTGCTGACGACAGCGACAACTCCTCCGACCACAGCAATCACAATGAGTGTGACGACGATAGCTCCCTTTCCGCCCGATGACTGCGACGAGGACGTAGAACCGGGGGTGGCCGTCGAACTGGATGAGGATGCCGAGCTGGATGCGGGCGTCGAACTGGGCGAGGGTGTCGAACTGGGCTGAGACGCCGCCTGGGCGGTGTCCTTGCCGCGGGCCTTCTGATTGTAGAAGCTGCTGAAGGAGACCTTGTTCTGGTGATCTCCCTCGACCTTGCCCCCTCCGGATTCCGTCACCTCACCGGGGAAGACGACTGTGAGGGAGAAGGTGTCGGCGCTGCCGTCCTTGGGTGCGGAGTCATCATGGGTGTCGACGACGTACTCGTCTCCGTCATGAGTCACGTAGTTGTTCCTGGATACGGGGGTGGTGTACGTGGCCTTGCAGGTCGGAGTCCCGTTGTCGTTGGTGAACGTAATGTCGGGTGGGGTGGCGGCCTGTGAGAACGTCTCTTGGACGCAGTCCTCCTTCAGGCTCTTTTCTCTGGAGGCCGGTGACGTGATCGTGATGGTGGTCGTCAGCTCTTCATCGGACTTGATGGCAAGCTCGAAGTTGATTTTCTCCTTGCTCGTGAGCTGTGCAGGTAGCGCGGCGCTGGTGGGGCTTGCCGCCACCGCCAGGAAGAGCGAGGCGGCCAGACAGAGCATCCCGACGAGACTCGTCGCGGGGTTGTGTCTCAGGGCGAGATAACGCATGTACAGCCTTCGAATGGTGCGGGTCGGGTTGACTGCATGGCGGTGCGGAGCTCAGCCCCAGCTGGAGGGCGGGGGTGCTGACGGGTAGCCAGGGGGAGGCGGTACGGCCCCCGGAGGCATCGTGCCGTCCGGTCCGGGCTGGTTGTCACCTTGGGCGACGAAGCCGGAGGGGGACGGAGGCATGGCGCCGGGAGCCTGCATCTGGCCAGGAGTTTGCATCTGGCCAGGAGCGTAGGGCTGCTGCTGCGGTGCGTATCCCGGGGCGCTGACCGCGTAGGCCTGCTGCTGCGCCGTCTTCTTGCGCTTGAGGAACCAGAAGAGGCCGCCGCCGATCGCTCCGACCACCACAACCCCCACGATCACCCATACCCAGGGGAAGGCGGGAGTGTCCTTACCGCTGACGCGGTACCTTCCCGGCTCGGTGAAGGTCACTGTGCTCCCGCTGACCTTGCCGCCGTCGGCATCCGTGACCTGGCCCGGGAACGTGACGGAGAGCGTGTACTCACTGTCGAGTCCGGAAGACGAGGAGGGAAGGTTCCCCTTCTTGGTGTCGAGGGTGTACTCGTCGTCCTTGTGCTCGATGAAGCCATCGACCTCGGAGATGTCGATCGATTTGCCTGAGAGTGTGCAGGTGGGGAAGCCGTCGCGCTCGGAGTAGGAGGCCTTCAGGTCTTTGAACGGCCCTCCGCCGTCAGAAGAGTTGCAGCCCTCCTTCAAGTTCCGCTTGGCGGACGAGGACTTGCTCTTGACTTGCCCGACGACGGTCATGTTGTAGGTGTCATCCTGGTTGATGACGATCCGCACGGAAATCGAGGGGTCGGAATCGTCACTCGCGGCGGAGGTGACCGCGTGACTTGGAGGGATCAGGAGTGTCAGAGATAAGAGAAACGCCAGAAAGACGGGCGTTCCCACGGAGCGGTGTTTGGGGACGGTCACGGCCATAGTTCTCACCCTAGTTGGTCGGTGTTGATGGGATCTCCGCATGGGGAGTGATGGCGCGGAGAAAGATGTTGTGGCCCCGGGATCGTCAGATCTGAGGGCCACAACAACGGGAGGGGTAAATGGGTCAGTAGGAGCCTTGTCCAGGAGCACCGTATCCGGTCTGCTGGCCGGGCTGGGCCTGGGGGGTGCCGTAGCCCGCCTGCTGGTCGGGAGCGCCATAGCCGGGCTGGGCCTGGGGGGCGCCGTAGCCCGCCTGCTGGCCGGGCTGAGCCGGGAAGGCCTGGTTCGGGTCATAGCCCTGGACGGGCGTTCCGTAAGGAGCCTGGGGCTTGTTCTTCTTGCTGCGGATGACGAGGAAGGCGGCCAGTCCGCCGATCAGTGCCAGGGCGCCGACTCCGACGATGATCCAGACCCACATGGGGATGGAGCCGTCTCCGCCCTTCACGGTGTGGGACTTGATGTCGGTAAAGGTGACCTTGTTACCGTCGACCTTGCCGCCGTCGGCATCCGTGACCTTTCCTGGGAAGGTGATGGACTGGGTGACGTCGAGCTGGTCCATGTCACCGATTGCCTCGTCGGTGCCGATCTTGACGACGTACTCGCTGCCCTGATGCTTAATTGTGCCGTCGCTGTCCTTGATGGAAGCGGAGCCTTCAATCGTGCAGATAGTCGAGTCGCCATCTTCCTTGAAAGTGGCCTTGGCGTTCTTGGAGTTCTTGCCGAACTTCGTCTGCGAGAAATCGTCGACTTTACAGTTGTCTTCGCTGAAGATGCCGAAACCGCTGTTGTCGGTCATCACTGCTTTCACGGAGTAGGTGTCGTCGGACTTGATGACGATGTCTGAGGTGATCTTCAGGCCGGGGTTTGAGGAGTCGTCGTCCATGGGGGCGGCGTGTCCCGGGGTGCCGAGCAGCGCGAGGGGTGCGGACAGAGTGAGCACCGCAAGAGCCGTCAAGACGGACAGGGGCCTAGGGATGCGATGGGCGATGGCAGGTGTCATGCCCACACAGTAGCGGGTCGGATGCCAGGTTGTAACCGGATCGTCATGGGTATCGTTCCCCGCTCCGGGCAGACCGTCACTGGGGCTGCTGAGACGGGGGCTGGAAGTCGGTGTGACTGTGCCCCTCCTGGTAGGGCATCTGCGTGTATCCCGGTCCGGGCGACTGGGGTCCTCCCTGCTGGGCGCCGTAGGTGCTGAAGACGCCGGCGCCTCCAGGGGACTGAGGTGGAGGGAGAACGCTGGTGTCCTGGCCCGGGTCGGCGTAGGGGGCGTAGCCGTCGCGAAGGTTGGTGACGGGATAGGGGTGGGTCGATCCCGGCATCGGCTGCAGGGGGCTTGGGGGAGACTGGTACGGGCCGCCGGTATAGACCTCCGGAGGCAAGGTGCTGGTCGCGTCGGCCCCCTGAAAGGCTTGACCATAGACCTGGCCGTAGGGCTGACCGTAGGGCGGTGCCGGAGCCAGCTGCTTGGCCCCACGAGTCTTGAGGAGGTACACCACGACGCCGACAACGATGAGGAGGACGATGGTGCCGGCCGTCGCGATCATCCACCACTGCAGATGGAACGTGCCGTCCCCGCCCTCGGCGTGGAGAGCCTCAGAGCTCTCCATCACGTTGTCCCAGGTGACCTTGTTGTCGTCATTCCTCCCGTTGGACTTCGTCACCTCTTCGGGAAAGGTCACGGATACTGAGATCTTCATTCCTCCCGAGGTGCCCGGGGAGGTGGGGAGGGAGTCGTCCTTGCCGAGTTTGCTCAGTGCCTCGGGGGACAGGTCGAAGACGTACTTCTCGCCCTGGTGCTTGATCGTCCAGATGTCGGTCTGCAGGTTGTTGAGGGGGACCGACTTGGCTGTGACCTGGCACGCCGGCTGGCCGTTGTGGGACGTGAAGGTGTAGTTCGCCTTGACTCCCTTGGGCAGGGGGGTGGACTTCTCGAGCTTCGCCTGGGTGCAGCTCTCCCTGCTGATGAGCGACAGCCCCGACGAGTCCCACATGACGTAGGACAGGTCGGCGGTCTCGTTGTCATGAATGACGAAGTCGTAGTGAGCCCCGCATCCGGCCAGCAGCAGTGCGAGGCCGGTCAGTACCGCCACGGCCACTCGTCGCCTGATAGTGCGGGAGTCATGATTCATGTGTCGAGTCTAATTCGGTGCTGTGACAACGTGGAATAGTCGGAATGCTCAGGGTCGCCCCGGCGCCGCCTTGCGGGGTGCGCGTCCGCTGCTGCGCCGTCGTAGGACGGCCACTGTCAGGACGCCGCCGAGCAGGGCCAGCCCCGCGGTCAGCCAGATGCGGGAACGAGTCCACCATGATACCCCCCGCGAGTCCTGGGCGTAGCCCGAGGCGCTCACGCCCTTGGCCACCGTGTCCGGGTCGTCCCAGGTGACCGTGGTGCCCGAGACCTTCCCCCCGCCTGACTGCGTCACCGCGCCGGGAAAGGTGACGGAGACCTTGGTGTCGACCAGGCCCTTGAAGGACGTGCTGCTCGGCTGGGCTCCGCCTGGGCCACCCGGGTCGCCCGACGGCGCGGCAGAGGCCTGAGGTGGGTTCCCCTGCGCACCACCGGCCCCGTTGGCGTCCTGGGAGGGGTCGGATGGGAAGGGCTGGATCGTCACCTTGTAGACCTCGCCGTCGCGCACGACGATCGTGTTGGGCTCGGCCTGTGAGGCCTGAGGGACCTTGACCCCGCTGATGCTGACCTGACAGCCGAGTCCGTCGTCGCCGGTGAGCGGGGTGGCCTTGACCGTGGTGCCCGCGGGCACGCCCAGGGCGGTGGGGTCGGAGTAGGTCGAGCAGTCGGGGGCCTTTCCCTTCGGGAAGACGGTTCCGCTGGTATCGCGCATCTCCAGGGCGACGTCGTAGCTGCCTTTGGAGCGGATGGTCATGTCCATGTGAGCGGTGCAGGCCGACAGCGCCAGGCAGGCGGCGGTCGCCACGACGGCCGGTCGAAGCGCCCGGAGTGCCGGCGGGCGGGACAGGGGACGCGAGACGGGGCTCGTGGGACTGGACGCGGAGGACGGCGCGACGGACATGCGGGCACGCTACACGCTCGCACTGGACCTTCACTGAGGGCGGAACGACGTCGTTTCAAAGGCGGCAAAAGCCGCCATCCTCCCGAATGTGGCCGATCACATGCCGGTCCGGCCGGGGAGAGAGGCCCAGTTGGGACCTTCGGCGATGTGACCTGGGGCGCCCGGTGGGGGAGGATTGCTCTCGACCGAGCGAGTCGGCAACGGCGCGCTCACCGGATCAACATACCCAAGGAAGGGACTCGCATGACTGTGTCTGAGAAGGACGTCCGCGCCGCCGCGCCGGCTAACGCCCCTGAGGATGTCATCGAATTCGTCACGCGCATCGCCGAGCTGGCCAAGCCCGAGAACGTCTACTTCGCGGACGGTTCACAGGAGGAGTGGGACCGCCTCACCACCGAGATGGTGGAGTCCGGCGTGTTCACGCGCCTCAACCCCGACAAGCGCCCCAACTCCTTCCTCGCGCGTTCCCTGCCCAGCGACGTCGCCCGTGTGGAGTCCAGGACCTTCATCTGCTCCGAGAAGGAGGAGGACGCCGGCCCGACCAACAACTGGTACGACCCGGCTGAGATGAAGAAGATCCTCCACGAGAAGTTCGACGGCGCCATGCGCGGCCGGACCCTCTACGTGATCCCCTTCTCCATGGGTCCCCTGGGCGGCCCCATCTCCCAGCTCGGCATCGAGCTGACCGACTCCCCCTACGTGGTGGTCAACATGCGGATCATGACCCGTATGGGTGCGGCCGCCATGGACCTCATCGCTGAGGGCCGCCCCTGGGTCCCGGCCGTCCACTCCGTCGGCGCCCCGTTGGCCGAGCACGAGAAGGACACCACCTGGCCCTGTAACGACGAGAAGTACATCACCCACTTCCCGGAGACCAACGAGATCTGGTCCTTCG
>ERZ772932.87-NODE-87-length-54038-cov-11.586666_pt1 | contig 54038 bp, 38 predicted proteins | sample MGYA00511684_ERZ772932 | MGnify/ENA primary metagenome ERZ772932 (study PRJEB29015, sample SAMEA2738078) | human oral metagenome | biome: human oral; feature: human-associated habitat; material: saliva | place: China | collected 2210 ...
GGGCGGGGCGGGGGCCTGCGTGACCCGGGCCGCGGCTGTGCGCGAGGCGGTGCGGGCCGGAGCGGTATGGGCGGAGGCGGTGTGCGGCCTGGCCGTACGCCGGCTCGACGGCGCCCGCCGCCCGCCCTTGCCGTTGCGAGCGGCCGCACCGGAGGGCTCAGTGGGATCGGCGTCGGCGGGCTCACGGCCCGAGCCGTCGTCCTCGAAGAGCGGTGAGCCCATGAGCGGGTCACCCAGGACGGAACCGAAGGGCTCATCGCCCAGGCCGATGTCGGAGGGCTCCCAGCCCGTGGGCGCCAGAGACACAGCATCATCCGCGTCGTCGGCGCCACCAGAGCCGTCGGTCCGGGCCGCTGCGGCCTCGGGCCCACTGTGCCCACCGCGTCCGGAGCCGGCGGAGGCTCCCCCCATACGGCTCACCCAGGCCCGCAGCTCCGGGGAGCAGCCCGGGTTGTCCGCGATGACGCCGCGCAGGTCGGGACGGTTGCCGGCCAGCACCATGAGTCGCCCGGCACCCGCTCTGGGGTCCCGGGCGAGCTGGAGATCGGGGTCATCTGGCGTCCGGGGCACCGCGTCGGGGTCGGCGGGGCCGGGGGAGGCATGGGCAACGGCGGTCATGGCACGAGCATCCCACGTCACCCTCCGCCATGTGCCGGATCCGCGCCCATCCGGCCGGTCGCCGCCAACCATATACCCCTCCGGGGTATTTGACACCCCTACCCCCCAGGGGTATGGTCGTTGCCGACCGAGACAACGGAGGAGAGATGGCCGGCTACACCGGATCCAAGGAGGACTACCTCAAGCGCCTGCGCCGCATCGAGGGGCAGGTGCGGGGCATCTCCCGCATGGTTGAGGAGGACGTCTACTGCATCGACGTCCTCACCCAGATCTCCGCCGCCACCAAGGCCCTTCAGGCCGTCAGCCTCGGCCTGCTGGAGGACCACATGAGCCACTGCGTCCTGCACGCCGCCCAGGCGGGTGACGAGGAGGGCACCGCCAAGATCCGCGAGGCCTCCGACGCGATCGCCAGGCTCGTGCGGTCCTGAGCGCCACGGTCCGCTCCGTGGCGGACCATCAGGTTCCCGTTCCGATCCACCCATTTTCCGCACACGCCTCCCAAGGAGTGAGAGATGACTGAGTTCACCGCCGACGGTATCGACCGCACCACCACCCTCAAGGTCTCCGGACTCACCTGCGGCCACTGTGTCGCCCACGTCACCGAGGAGCTCGAGGCGCTCGACGGCGTCAAGGACGTCTCCGTCCTGCTCAACAAGGGCGGGCAGTCCACCGTCACCGTGCTCTCCGACATCCGCCTCGACGACGCCGCCCTGGCCGAGGCCATCGACGAGGCCGGGGACTACACGCTCGACGCCGTCGAGCGCGACGACCGCGAGCGCTGAGCCCGGACGCCCCCACGTCGACACCCGGCGTCTGGGCGCCGCAGAGCGGCAACAGACAAGGAGGCACACATGACTGCGACCAGCCAGGAATCCGACGGGCAGCTGCGCACCGTCAACCTCTCCATCGGGGGCATGACCTGCGCCAGCTGCGTGGCCCGGGTGGAGAAGAAGCTGAACAAGCTCGACGGCGTGAGCGCCTCGGTCAACCTCGCCACCGAGTCGGCCCGCATCACCGCCCCGAGCGCGGTGAGCGTCGATGACCTCCTGGCCACGGTCGCTCGCGCCGGCTATACCGGCGCCCTGCTGGACACCGCCTCACCAGATGAGTCGGCGCAATCGGAGGCGTCACCAGCCGGGGAGCCCGCATCGGCGACGTCGGGGGCTCAGGCTTCGGGACCGTCCGCGCCCGGTTCGGCCGGGGGTGGACGCGGCACCAAGGGCACAGGCGGCCGCGCGACACTGTCCATGGCGGCCGCGGCGCCGGCCACGCGCCCCGGCGCCCTCGCCGGTGCCAGCAGCACGAACGGCACCACCGGCACCTCCCCCCGCTCCGCCTCCGGGCGCGAGGCAAAGTCCCTGGGCGCCTCGCATATGGAGCGGGCCGCCGACCTGCGGCTGCGGCTCATCTACTGCCTCATCCTGTCGGTGCCGATCATGGCGATCTCCATGGTGCCGGCCCTCCAGCTGCCGGGCTGGCAGTGGACGGTGGCGCTCATGGCGCTGCCGGTGGCGGTCTGGGGGGCCTGGCCCTTCCACAAGGCGGCCTTCCGGGCGCTGCGCCACGGGGCCTTCACGATGGGCACGCTCGTGTCCCTCGGGGTGATCGCCGCGACCGGCTGGAGCCTGTGGGCGCTGGTGCTCGGCGGGGCCGGGCACATCGGCATGCGGATGAGCATGGAGCTGCTGCCCCGCTCCCAGGGGCATGCCGCCCACATGTACTTCGAGTCGGCCGCCTGGGTGACCACCTTCCTCCTGGCGGGCCGCTACGCGGAGGCGCGCGCCAAGTACCGTTCCGGCGACGCCCTGCGCGCCCTGCTGGAGCTGGGCGCCAAGGAGGTGACCCGAGTCGTCCTCACCTCGCCGTCGGGCAGCCGCGACGCGGTCGACGTCCTGGACGAGGACGGCTCGCCGCGCGCGGAGGCCACCCGTACCGAGGAGCGCATCAGTGTTGAGGACCTGGCGGCCGGGGATCTGTTCCTCGTGCGGCCGGGTGAGAAGGTGGCCGCCGACGGCGTCGTCGTCGAGGGCCGCTCGGCCGTGGACGCCTCGCTGCTCACCGGGGAGTCCGTGCCCACCGAGGTCGAGGCCGGACAGACCGTCACCGGGGCGACCGTCAACACCTCCGGCGTCCTGCTGGTGCGGGCCACGGCCGTGGGCGAGGGGACGACGCTGGCGCGGATCGGCCGGATGGTGACGGCCGCGCAGGCGGGCAAGGCCCCCGTCCAGCGCCTGGCGGACCGGATCTCGGGGGTGTTCGTGCCGATCGTCCTGGCGCTGTCCGCCGCGACGCTGGCGGGGTGGCTGCTCACCGGGCACAGCCCGCAGGCGGCCTTCACCGCGGCGGTGGCCGTGCTCGTCATCGCCTGCCCCTGCGCGCTGGGGCTGGCCACGCCGACGGCGCTGCTGGTCGGTTCGGGCCGGGCCGCCCAGCTGGGCGTGGTCATCAAGGGCCCGGAGGTGCTGGAGTCGACGCGGGCGCTGGACACGATGGTCATGGACAAGACCGGCACGGTCACTCAGGGGCGCATGAGCCTGGACGTCGAGGCCTGCCGGGAAGTGGGCGCCACCGCAGGGACCGATGCCGACGCCGCCGCGGGCCTGGCCCCGCTCGGGGAGGAGGCGCTGCGCCTGGCGGGGGCGGTCGAGTCCGCCTCGGAGCACCCGGTGGCCACAGCCATCACGGCAGCCGCCCGCGAGCGATTGGGCGACCTGCCGACGCCGGCCGACTTCTCCAACCACGAGGGCCGGGGCGTCTCCGCCACCGTGGAGGGGCGCCGGGTCGCGGTGGGCCGGCCGGGCTGGCTCGCCGGCGAGATGGGCGCCGAGGTTCCCGAGGCGGTGCGCTCCGCCGTGGAGGAGGCCCAGGACTCCGGGGCGACCGCCGTCGTCCTGGCCGTGGGCGGGGCCGGTGAGGCCGCGAACGTTGAGACCGAGGCGCCTGACGGGGCCGCCGCGGAGAGCACCGCTGATGCCTCCGCCGACGCCGGCGCGCCAGCCCCCGATACGCAGCCACTGAAGGCCATGGCGGTTCTCGTGGTGCGGGACACGGTGCGGCCCTCCTCGCGGGAGGCGGTGGCGGCACTGCGCGAGCTGGGGATCCGGCCGGTCCTGCTGACCGGGGACAACACCCGGGCCGCTGAGCACGTGGCGGCCCAGGTGGGGATCGAGGCCGCCGACGTGCGCGCCGAGGTGCTGCCCGCCGACAAGCGCGACGTCGTCGCCGACCTGCAGGCCCAGGGCGCGGTGGTCGGCATGGTGGGTGACGGGGTCAACGACGCCGCCGCCCTGGCTCAGGCCGGCACGCAGGGCCTGGGCTTCGCCATGGGCTCGGGGGCGGATGTGGCCATTGAGGCCGCCGACATCACCCTGGTGCGCACGGACCTGGATGCGGTGGTGGCGGCGGTGCGGGTGTCGCGGGCGACCCTGCGGATCATCCGTCAGAACCTGTTCTGGGCCTTCGCCTACAACGTGGCCGCGATCCCGCTGGCAGCCGCCGGGCTGCTCAACCCGATGATCGCGGGGGCCGCCATGGCCGCCTCCAGCGTCATCGTGGTCACCAACTCCCTGCGCCTGCGCCGCGCCGGCTGATCGGTGGCTGGTGGCGGGGGCAACGCGTCGCCGGGTGGCGCCGGCGGCGGCGCTCCCGCTATGCTCACAGCCATGACGACTCTTTCGCCCCAGGCCCGCGCGATGATGGTGCGCACCCTTGGCGAGGGTCGAATGTGCATGCGCTGACAGCGCCAGCCGTCGCTGTCTGACACATAACGGTGAGAGTCCGAGCCGCCCGATACCGGCTCGTCGCACTCCGCGGAGGCCCACCGCCCCCGTGTTCATCCCTCCAGTCACCCGCCACCTCGGCCGGCCCGCGCGCCGGCCACCCCTGAGCCCGACGCCGCAGTAGCGTCTTGCGCCCTCGCGCGTCACCGCCATCAGGGCACCCGAGAGGACCTCCTGCCATGCACACCCGCCTCACCCCCGTCTCCAGCTCCGCCGACTCCACTGACTCCGCCTGTCCGGCCCGCCCCGACCTCACAGCCCCCCACGCACCTACCGCCTCCTCCCCCGCGGCCACCTTCTTCACCGCCCCTGCCGTCGACCCGGCCGTCTTCGACGCGGTCCCCGACCGCCGCGGCACGGCCAGCCTCAAGTGGGACTCCGCCGTCAAGCGTGGCCGCCCCGAGGACGTCCTGCCCCTGTGGGTGGCGGACATGGACCACGCCACCGCGCCGGCGGTCACCAGCGCCCTGCTGTGGCGCACCCGCCACGGCATCTTCGGCTACTCCGAGCCCGACGAGGCCTATCGGACGGCCCTGACCGGCTGGTTCTCCCGACGCTACGGCTGGCAGGTGGAGGCCGAGTGGAACACCGTGACCCCGGGCGTCGTGCCGGCTCTGGCCCTGGCGGTACGGGCCCTGACCGCACCGGGTGAGACGGTCCTCATCGAGGAGCCCGTCTACTACCCCTTCCGCGACGTCGTCGAGGTCAACGAGCGCACCGTGGCCGCCGTCCCCCTCGTGCGTGACGCCGACGGCGTCTACCGCCGCGACCTGGCCGCCCTGGAGGAGACCATCGAGGCGACCGGTGCGCACCTACTGCTCCTGTGCAACCCGCACAACCCGGTGGGCCGGGTCTGGAGCCGGGAGGAGCTCGCCGCGCTGGAGGAGGTCACGGCCCGCCACGGCGTCGTCGTCGTGGCCGATGAGATTCACGCGGACCTGGCCCTGCCGGGTTTCGCGACGACGCCCTTCGCCTCCCTGAGCGAGGCGGCCGCCGCCCACACGATCACCTGCACCTCGCCGTCGAAGTCCTTCAACCTCGCCGGTCTGCAGGTCGCCAACATCCTCATCTCCGATGCCCACCTGCGCAGGGCCTTCCGCCGCGAGCTGGCCACCACCGGCTACTCCCAGCCCAATACCCTGGGCCTGACGGCCTGCCGGGCCGCCTACGAGAGCGGGGACGCCTGGCTGGACGCCCTGCGCGAGCACATCGCGGCCGCCCGGGCCCATGTCGAGGCGCGCCTGGAGCGGATCGAGGGGATCGAGGCCGCCCCCTGCGAGGGCACCTACCTGCTGTGGCTGGACTGCTCGGGATTCCTGAAGGCCGCCGGGCTCGAGCCCGAGCAGCTCGACGAGGTCATGCTCAACGAGGCCGGGCTCTGGCTCGACGACGGCCGGATCTTCGGGGCCGGCGGTGAGGGCTTCACCCGCATCAACGTCGCCTGCCCCCGCGCCACCCTCGACGCCGCCCTGGACCGGTTGGAGACGGCCGTCGCCGCCGTGACCGCCCGTGCCGCCGAACGGGCCGGGCAGGGACCCGCCGCCCTGTCCGCCTGAGTCGGCTCGCCCGGACCGCACCAAGGGTGCCGGCCCGCAGGCGTCCGGTCACCGGTCACCGGCCGCGCCGCCGTCGACCGTCAGTCATCATGTCTTCCCGCCGCTGCCCCGCCCATGAGGAGAAACCGCTCATGACCAGTCCGTCCGCGCCCCAGCCCACTGCTCAGACCGAGTGTTCCCAGCCACCGGCCGCCCGCACCTTCCCCGTCCACCACCACCCGACGTCGTCGGCCCCGGACCCGCAGCTCCGCCTGGAGACGCTGCTGGTGCGCTCAGGCACCGGGACCGACCCGGCCACGGGGGCGATCACGACGCCGATCCACCTGTCGACCGCCTACGGCCACCCGGGCCTGGGCGAGTCGACGGGCTACGACTACACGCGCACGGCCAGCCCTACCCGAGACGTCCTCCAGGACGCCCTGGCCCGCCTGGAGGGCGGGACGGCGGCCTTCGCCCTGTCCTCGGGGATGGCGGCCCTGGAGCTGGTGACCCGCACGCTGGCGCCGCACGGCAGCCGGATCGTGGCGCTGCGGGACCTGTACGGCGGCTCCTTCCGCTTCCTGGAGGTCCTGGCCGAGGAGGGGGCGGCGCGCGTCGACTTCGTCCTGGGCCTGGAGGGGCTGCGCGGGGCCCTGGCCGACCCTGCCGACCTGGTCATCATCGAGACCCCCACGAACCCGATGATGGAGGAGATCTCCATCCCCGAGGCGGCCGAGCTGGCCCACGCCGCCGGGGCGAGGCTGGTCGTGGACAACACCTTCTACACCCCGGTGGTGCAGCGACCCCTGGAGCTGGGGGCCGACGTCGTCGTCCACTCGGGCACGAAGTACCTGGGCGGGCACAACGACGTCATGGCGGGTGTGGCCGTGGTGGCCGACGACGCCCTGGCCGAGCGACTGAACTACCGGCTCAACACGACCGGGGCGACGCTGGGTCCCTTCGACTGCTTCCTGCTGCTGCGCGGGCTGAAGACCCTGGCGCTGCGCATGGAGCGTCACGAGGCCAACGCCACCGCGATCGCACAGTTCCTGCGCTCGAGCCCCTACGTGACGCGGGTGCTCTACCCGGGGCACTCGGGCATGGTGAGCTTCGATCTGGCCGAGTCGGTGGACGTGGCCCGCTTCCTGGCCTCGGTGCGGGTGTTCACCTTCGCCGAGTCCCTGGGCGGCGTGGAGTCGCTGGTGACGTGCCCGTCGGTGCAGACGCACGCGGACGTTCCCGTCGAGGTGCGCGCCTCCTACGGGCTGACCGACCGGCTCATGCGCCTGAGCGTCGGCATCGAGCACGTCGACGACCTCATCGCGGACCTGGCCCAGGCCTTCGAGGCCGCCCACACCTGAGCGCAGGCTGAGCCGGAGCACTGAGGGCGGAGGGTGCAGGGTCGGGCTACCCCGACATCAATCAACCAGTCTTCCGTATGGTTCATATTCGACGAAGACACGAGAATCGTGGGCATGAGACACCTACGAACATCCCCGCCATCGCGCGCCGCCTCACGCCTGACCGTCCTCACCCTGCTCGGTACGCTCACCGTCTGCAGCATGCTCGCCACGAGTGTCGCAGCCGTCGCGAGCCCGACCGCACAGGGCTCCCAGCCGACCGGCGTCGTCCTGGACAACAGCACGAATGCCGCCAGCACCAGCCCGTCTCAGACCACCGGCAGCAACAGCTCCAACGGGTCCTCGAAGGGCTCCACCGGCTCCACCGGGGCGAAGGTCCCCAAGGGACTGGAGTCCTTCTACCGCCAGAAACTCACCTGGACCGACTGCCCCGACGGCGCCACCGGCACCGCCTTCCAGTGCGCGACCGTGACCGTGCCCCTGGACTACGACCACCCGCAGGGGAAGACCATCACGGTGGCCCTCAAGAAGCTGCCCTCGACGAGCCCCTCCCCTCGGGGCTCGATCTTCCTCAACCCCGGAGGCCCCGGGGGAAGCGGCATCTCCCTCATCAATGCCCAGGCCTCGCTCTACAAGACCGGCGGCCTGTCGGGGGTCCTGGCGAACTATGACGTCATCGGCTTCGACCCGCGCGGCATCGGCCAGTCCACCCCCATCACCTGCTGGTCCCCCGAGGACGTTCAAGCGATTGTGGCCGGGCGGGCCCAAGCACCCTCCCAGCTGACAACGGGCAGCGCCGGCGACATCGTCGCGAAGGGCTCACGCGATGCCGCCACCTGCCAGAAGTACACGGAGGTCCCCGAGATCCTCGACCATATGGACACCCGTTCGGTGGCCCGCGACATGGATGTCATGCGGGCCCTGGTGGGAGACCAGGACCTCAACTTCCTCGGGTACTCCTACGGCACCTACCTGGGAGCCGTGTACACCGAGCTCTTCCCCGACAACGTCGGGCGCGTCGTCCTGGACAGCGCCATGGACCCCACCCTGTCCCGGCAGGGGTCCTTCGAGGGCGATGCGGCGGCCGAGGAGCAGACGCTGCGCACCTACATCGAGTCTCAGCAGGGTCAGGCCGGATTCCCCCTGAACGGCTCGACCGATGAGGCCGTCACCCGGCTCGCCACCTTCCTCGACGGCCTGGACGCCAATCCGCTGACCGTCTCCGACGGCGCAGACTCCCTGAACCGGGCCGAGGCCACCAATGCGATCAAGGAGCTCGTCGTCGCCTCACCTGACAAGTGGCCGCTGCTCAACGAGGGACTGACCCAGGCCATGAACGCGCACGACGGCACCGCTCTGATGAAGAATGCCGGGTTCCTCCCGGGCGAGGGAGGGCCGACGGCGACCGAGGCGCAGATTGTCGAGCATCTTCGGACCGTGTACGGCTTCGCGGCCAACCGGTGCCTCGACTTCCCCGACGCCGGGAACCAGGCGAGCTGGGATGCGGCACTGGCCTCCTACCGCCGCGACTACCCGGTCTTCCACAGCCTGGTGCCCCAGCACGACGCCTACTGTCACGGCTGGGGGCACACCGGTAAGACCGAGCCCGTCGACGTCGACGTCGACGCCACGAACCCGGTGCTCGTCGTCGGCATCCTGCACGACCCGGCCACTCCCTACCCGTGGTCCAAGGCGCTGGTGTCGAGGCTCCGCAACAGTCATCTGCTGAGCGTCGACATGTACGGCCACGGCGCTACCGGCTTCAATTCCTGCGCGACCGCGAAGGTGAATGACTACTTCGTCAAGGGAGCGCTTCCCTCCGACGGCGAGGTCTGCGCGGCGAACCCGGAGCCCCGGGCCGAAGAGCAGGCTCCGGCTGGAGTGGGGACGCCGGCAGGAGTTGCAACACTGGCCGGAGTGGCTCGTCCGGTCGGATTGAGGGCCGGCTTACAGGGTGCGTCAGCAGCGGCCGAGTGAGCCGCACCGTCGGGGCCGGGGAGTGCCAGACATGGAAAACACCCCGGCTCCGACTGTTCAGCCGATGACGGGGTGTTGGTGCGCCCGAAGGGATTCGAACCCCCAACCTTCTGATCCGTAGTCAGATGCTCTATCCGTTGAGCTACAGGCGCATGTCGTTGCCGACGGGAAGAACATTACTCAGCGTCCACCCAGGGGACAAATCCAATCCCCGTGAGGATGGGCACAGGGCCGGAGTCCCGCCGACGACGGGGCTCCGGCCCTGTGTGCTGTTACGGCTGCGGTGCTCGCCTTCGAGCCGCTGGGACTCTATCCGACGCTGGCGCCTCCGGCGTCGATCGTCCAGCCAAGTGCACCGAGCACGACGACGAGGATGATGCTCAGGACGGCACCGATGACCGCCCAGATGAGAGTGGCCTTGGCCCAGTTCCTCTTGTTGGCGGAGTGGCCGCTGCCGAAGACGAGCATCAGCAGCCAGACGAGGTTGACGACGGGGATGGCCATGAGGAACAGCGTCAGCATCCAGCTGCCAACCGAGTCCGCGGTCTCGGCCTCCTTGGAGCGGGCCGCTGCCAGCGCTCCGCCTTCTGCCGGCCGCTCGAAGGGCGAGCCGGCTGCGGGAGGAACCATGTCGGAGATGGATGGGGCCTGCCCGGCCGCGGCGTCGGAGGAGGGGGCCGAGCCCCACTGGGGCGCCGAGCTCTGCGACGGGAAGGCTGAGGAGGACGACGGCGCGGACTGGGCGACTGTCTGAGTCGCGCCGGGGACGAAGGCCTCCGTTGCCTGCTCGGCCTCGGCGCGTGCGGTCGCCGTGGGGAAGACCGAGGACATGCCGACCTCGCCCTCCTGACGCCCACCGCTGAAGGGGTGCGAGTGAGGGGCGGGCTGCTGGGCGAAGGGCTGCTGGTCCTGCAGGCCCGTCGGCTGGGCCTGCGGCTGCTGCCCCGGCCAGTGCGGGGTCTCCCGACTCGCCTCGGCGCCTGGAGCCGCATCGGCGACGGGGGCCGAGGATGTGCCCGGAGCCGAGGGGATGCCGGGGGCGGACTGGGCGAAGGGGGACGACGCGGGTGCGGCGCCGTCGGCAGCGGTGGACCCACCCCAGGCGGGCTGCGCCGGCTGAGCCGGCTGGTCGAGCTGAGCCGGTTGGCCGAGCCCGCCCTGCTGGGCGTAGGGGTTGGCCTGGATGTAGGGGTCGGCGGGCGCCGTACCGGGCTGGGCGCCCCCGAATCCGCCGGCGGCGGCCGGATCGGGTCGGCCGGGCTGCCCCGGCTGGCCGAGCCCGCCCTGCTGGGCGTAGGGGTTGGCCTGGATGTAGGGGTCGGCGGGCGCCGTACCGGGCTGGGCGGCCGCCTGTGCGGCACCTGCGGAGAAGGTGCGCGTCTGCTCCTCAGGGGGCGGCCCGGTGGGCAGGTCGGGCTGCACCGGGCGCCACGATCCGGCCTGGGCGCCGGGAGCCGCACCGGGGACGGCACCGGGCGCCTGCCCCGGGGCCTGCTGCTCGGCGCGTGCGGCGTCGAGCATGTCCTGGTTGATGAGGACGGTCCGGGCGTTGAACTCGTCGCCCTGATCGGGGCGGGGCGAGCCGGAGGTCGGCGGCTGGGTTGCGTCGTGGTCAGACATGAGGTCCCTCTCAGTCGAGTACAGCATCACGCTATCCCGGATCCGCGCCGGAAGACACACAGGCACCCCGATCGGCCAGAGGCGAACGCACTGACCGCCGGGCCGGCTCGAGAGCCCGGCCGGCCGTTGGGGAGTTGCGGGGCCGCCGCAACGAGTGCTCCGGCGATGACGAAGCCCCGGAACGCTGCTGCGCACCGGGGCTCTCGCTGTGGCGGAGATGGGGAGATTCGAACTCCCGAGGGGCTTCCACCCCAACCTCCTTAGCAGGGAGGCGCACTAGGCCACTATGCGACATCTCCATCGCCTTCCTACGGCTCCGCCGCAGGACGCACGGGCAGCCTACCGGGAGGATGCCACGTGAGCAAACCGCCGAAGACACGGTGCGGGCAACTCAAGGCGAGGCAACGCGACCGCCGACTGCGTAGGTGTCCTGGAGCCCTCGTTCACGGCCCGGGGCCGCGGATTACCAGGCCCCGCGTGCCTGCGCCACCCGGGTCCATAATGTCGATGAATGTCTGTGGAAGTACGTCGTGAGGCGAGGAGGAGCGAGGATGGCGGAGAGCGGGCAGACGGATGCGCGGGTCGCGGAGTTCATCACCGATCTGCGTCAGGCCCTGGCGGAGGCGGGCGACCCCGCCCGAGCTGAGCAGCAGCGGGCGTACCTGAAGTCCGAGATGGCGATGTACGGCGTCGGGGTCCCGGACACGCGGCGCCTTGCGCAACGGATCGCCGCCGCCCACAGCGACGTGTGGACTGAGGCCGCCACCTGGGATGCGGCGCTGCGGTGCCTGTGGGATGGGGCGGCTCGCCGCGAGGAGCGCTATGCGGCGCTGGCCGTCATCCGCGCCAAGCTCTCCGCGACGCATGCCGGACGCATGGAGTCCCTGGTGCTCTACGAGCACTTTCTGCGCACGGGGCAGTGGTGGGATCTGGTCGATGAGACCTCCCACGCCGTCGGGCTGGTGGTGCGTGAGAATCCGGCTGCGGTGGCCCGCATGCGTGTGTGGGCCACCGACCCGGACATGTGGGTGCGGCGCAGCGCCATCCTCTGCCAGCTGCAGCACAAGGCCGACACGGACCTCGATCTGCTCACCAATGTCATCGAGGTCAACCAGGAGGACCCGGAGTTCTTCATCCGCAAGGCCATCGGCTGGGCGCTGCGCGACTACGCACGCACGGACGGCGACTGGGTGCGCGCCTTCGTCCAGGCACATCCGGGCCTGTCCCCACTCAGCCGACGCGAGGCCCTCAAGCGCCTGTGAGTCCGGGGCGACGGCCTGCGACACGGCAGGCAGTAAGGCCGCACAGTCCGCTGGCCGTTCCTCGCCGTCGGAGCATGCGCGAGCCGTGCCGCCTCAACCGTGAGTCATCCGACCCCATCGGCACGGTACCGCTCACGCATGCGGTCCACGTAGTCGAGGACGTCCTGTCGCAGACGCATGGGGGTAATGACGCAGGCATCCGGACCGAGCCGAAGCAGAATCGTCATGGCATGCAGGTGATCCATGAACTCCAGCCGGAGACAGGTCCATCCATCATCTCCGGGAGGTTCACCATCCGCATCGGTCGTCGTTGCGCGCAACGTCCACTCCTGCACATCGCTCCAACGCTCGTCCCGTACCCAGACGGTGGCTGTGATCGCCTCGAACCTTTCGAGAAACTCCTCGCGCTGTTTCTGCCATGCCGCGGTCATGTCGAAGCCGGAGTCGTCAGCACACTCCTCAGCGAGTACATCAGCCTCTTCGATCCGAGAGAGCCTGGTGAAGCGAACCTCGGTGCCGTGTGAGGCGCACAGGTACCAGCTACGACCAGCGGCAACTATTCCGTGCGGATCGACGACGTCCTGCGTCGTCATCCTCGACTTGTGACGGAAGACCATACGCAGTCGATGGCGCGTCAAGACCGCTTCCTGAACGGCATGGAAGACGGCATTGGCCCGCTCACTCTCGGGAAGGGGAAGCCACCCTTGAGGATCGACCACAACGCGCGAGGCAATGCCCATGGACCGGCTTCGATGGCTGTCGGGCACAGCGGCGAGCAGTTTGCGAGACGCGGAGACGAGGGCGTCGCCAAGGCCCAGTGGTGCAGCACCCCAGCTGGTGAGACCTGCGAAGAGAGCCCGGCTCTCCTCACGGTTCAGTCCTGTCACGTCAATGCGAAAGCCGGGGTCGATTCTCACTCCCCCATGAGGTCCCCGCTCGCACCATACCGGCACTCCCGCAGCCGACAGCGCCTCAACGTCCCGCAGCACGGTGCGCCGTGAGACCTCCAGCCGCTGCGCCAGATCCGAGGCGGACAGACGACCATGGGTACGCAACAGCCAGATCATGGACAGCAAGCGGTCAGCACGCACCGGCTCATCCTCGCACATACGTGACACAAGGTGGCACCAATGGTCTCTAACCTCGACACCGTCCGCCCACCTCGTATACCCCCTCGTATACCCGTGAGAGTCTCAGGAGCATCACCATGACGACCTTCGTTCCCAACAGCGTCATCCTCTACGTCTCCGACGTCGAGGCGAGTACCACCTTCTACCGCCGGATTCTCGGTCATGAACCGATCAAGACCTATCCAGGATTCAGCGTCTTCGCATTGTCCGACGACGTCACTCTCGGCCTGCAGGCAGCCGACGAGATTGAACCGGCTGCTGAGCCATACGTAGGCGGGACCGAGCTGAGTCTCAGCAACGTTGAGCGTGCCGACGTCGATCGTCTTCACGAGCGGTGGACGATGCTGGGCATTCCGATGGTTCTGGAGCCGACCGTCCTCGAATTCGGCTACACCTTTGTGGCAACAGACCCCGATGGGCACCGCCTGCGTGTGTGCGCCACTGATACCTCGAGCTTCGCCTGACTCGAGACCCTCGGCACCCTGCCCGTCACCGGGTGCAGGCCTCGATGCGCCGCACCAATACCCCCAGTGCCAGTGCGACCTCAGTCGTCTGCCGGAGAAGTATGTTCCGGACAGGGAACGCAGTCCCCCGCCACCTCCACACCGGCGCAGTCGGTCACGTCCCGGCCGGCTACTCCACGAGCCTCGGGGACTACTGGCCAAGGGTTGTGCGTACTGCACGACCCCCCCCCGCACCCCGCGAACTACACCCAACCCTCCTCCAGTAACCCCCGACCTTCGTGCATTGCGCCCAGAAGATGCCGAGATCCACTTGGGAGACCGCATCCGAGGACAAACAAACCCTCGGCAGCCGAATTACTACCGAGGGCTCGAGTGAGTTATCAAGTTCCTGAACGGAGATCTTGCAGGCTTACTCCAGATATGGTTATACGCGGATGGCGACCTGACGCGCGCTGGAGGCTGCATTGGCCGGAGGCAGGCAGGCCGAGCAGCGGACAGATCTCAAGCAGCGCAGCCTTCTGGCGTGATTCGGGCGGCGAGGTGTCGAGCAGTTGGTGGCCGACCACCTCGACCACGGACTGACCTACACGGAGATTGCCGAGAAGCATGATGTGACACCAAGCACAGTCAGTAAGTACGTCCAGCAGGCCGAGCGCCGACGAGCGGAGGAACTCACGTAACCTCCGCGATACACGTCTTTTTAAATCAACAACAGTATGCACAGCGGAACTCTGCCACGAAACCACCTCAATCAATTGCTGACACCAGCGACCTCGGAACGAGCGAATACACAAAGAGACCGACAATAAATAACAGCAAGGGAACGCCCAATACCCACGCAACGACCGAACTCGAAATCCCCAGGGGGTCGACTTCGGTAGGCATAGCGGCAAGCATCTGCATCAAGAGTCCGACAACGGCTCCCCCTAACACAGGGCCGGCTTGACGAAGGACATTGAGGAGAGATGACGCAGCACCGAATTCGTCACCCCTCAGCGCAGTCATACCTACTGTCGTCAGTGGCGACATCACAAACCCATTTCCTATACCGAAAACGACGGTCGCCCCCAAGAACCACACCCAAGAACCCCCCATAGCGGCAATCAGCATACTCAGGGCAGTTCCCACCGCGGAGGCCCCGAAGCCTATCTGTAGAACGAGGCGAGCTTCCCCCTCATCAACCCAGCGACCCGCAATAGGTGCTGTGACCACAGACGCTATCGACGCTGGCGCAAGAGCAGCCCCCGCCCAGAATGCCGTTTGCCCCAGCACGGACTGGATGTAGTTCGATACGAGAAAGGTCAAAGCGAATACACCAAGGGCCGCAAAGAGCCCGAATACAGCGGCAACGAGGAACCGTGGATTTCTGCGAAGAGACTGTGGAAAAACTGCGTGCGCCGGATCTACCCGACGTTCATACCGGAAGAACACAAACAGGCAGAACACAGCAAACGGCAAGCAAGCAATGGTTAACAGGTCCCAACCCACATGGGGACCTTGCAGACATCCATAGAGAAGTGCCACAAGGCCGATGCCTGCGAGAAAGGCGCCCACGAGATCAAGTCTCACGGAACGGGCCATCTCGATTGGAAGGCTTCGCAGACCCAGAACCACGACGAGAGCCGCAATCGGAAGGTTGATGAGGAAGACCCATCGCCAACTGAGACCGTCAATCAACACTCCGCCGGCCAGGGGACCAATGATGGATGCAGTTCCTGCAATTGATCCCCAGATGCCGACTGCGCGCCCACGAATCTTTTCAGGGAAGGTGACACCGATGAGCGTGAGAGTCTGTGGCACCAGCATGCCGGCACCGAGTCCCTGAAGGAACCGGCCGGCGATCAAGACGAACGGAGAGGTCGCAACACCGCAGGCGAGGCTGGCAGCTGCCAAGATGATCGTCCCAAGGTGGAAGAGGCGTCGGTGTCCGAATCGATCACCTAAACGACCTGACGGGATGATCGCTAGTGTGAGAACGAGACCGTAGCTGTTGACCGCCCAGAACACCTGGGCTGTGGACGCGCCTAAGTCCCGTGTCAGTGAGGGAACTGCGAGGTTGATAATTGTCAGGTCGAGGAGAGCAATGAAGTACCCTCCGGCCAACGCGCACAGCCCGATCCACTGCCGAGCGCTGACTGTTATGGCTAGGGAATCTTCCGTCACGTCGTCCCCTCGTTCGTCAATTCAGTATCGCGGAAGGTGTCTCTCTTGGCTATCACGGCGTAGTCACCGCACTAAGGCCGAGGCTGCTTCCCATCTCTCTCGATATTGACATGGATGTCATCACTGAGATGTTGACCGCAGGGTCGGAACGATGCGGGACTGGCTCTCGAGTTGAAGAATCATCAGGTTGCACTTGATGGCCGCCGGGCTCACCGGTAACGAGAACGCCGCCAAACTCACCTGACTCATGACACCTTGATGAGTTTTCATTGGTATTGCGGTGCGTGAGCGGAGAGGGAGGGATTCGAACCCCCGGTGCGCCAGGCGCACAGCGGTTTTCAAGACCGCCACATTCGGCCGCTCTGTCACCTCTCCATGCCGCACCCACCGGGCGCGACAGGCACAGACCCTACCATCCCGGTGGGCCCGCGGTCACTGCGAGCCCAGCGGCCCGAGCCCACCGGTCGCCGACGGCGCGGTCGTACCTTAAGTGTCGCGTTCGAGGGGTAGAGGGTACGAACGCGCGACCTACCCTACGAACGCACGGCCCGGCCCCAGCCCTTAGGCCCGCCCGAAGAACCCCCGCCGGTGCGGCTTGCTGGCGCGCGCCGGCAGCGGCGAGCTCGGCTCGTCGAGCCGCCCCTCGGCCAGGGCCTGCCCGATGGCCGGCCACACCGGCAGGCGCGCCATGAGGGTCGCCTGCAGGGCGTGGTAGATGTCCGGGTGCCCGGCCCAGGTGCGGGTCGAGGGCCGGTTGTCGCGGTCGAGCTCGTGGGTCCACACGCCGGGCGCCTCGATGAGGAACTCCTCGGCGTAGTCGATCCAGGCCCGGTAGCAGTGCTCGTAGTGCTCGACGTCGATCTCCCCGTGCCCGTCGTCGAGCAGGGCCTGACGGATGGCGGCCGACGCCGAGATGCCCTCGCAGACCACCCAGTGCATGCGCTCGTGCACCACGGGCTTGCCGTCGAAGTCCGTGGTGTAGACGAAGCCCGGGGCGCCGTCCACGCGCCAGCCGTCGGTGCGGGCCTGATCGAAGATGTGCTCAGCGGCCTCCAGCATCCACTCCGGCGCGCTCATGGAGCGGTTGATGAGCGCCCCGCGCAGCTGCACCGTCAGGCGCGCCCACTCCAGCCCGTGGCCCGGCGTGACGCCGTAGGGCCGGAAGGGGTGGGCGGGCTCGTCGCGGTTGTAGTCCAGGACCGGCTCCCAGGAGGTGGAGTAGTGCTCGGGCAGGCGCCAGCCGTGCTCGCGAGCCTGGACGTTGACGGCGAAGTCGGTGATCTTCAGAGCCCGCTCCAGCCAGCGCACCTCGCCGGTGACGTCGGCGGTGGCCAGGTAGGCCTCCACCGTGTGCATGGCGGCGTTGATGCCCCGGTAGTCCTCGGGGTTGGTGAAGTCGGCCGCGTAGGACTCCACCGGCATCTGCTGGTCCTCGTCCCACCAGTAGCGGTCCTGGACCTCGATGGCGTCGCGCAGCAGCTCGTGGGCGCCGGGCCGGTCGGCGGCCGTCGCGGTGGCCGCGGCCAGGAGCACGAAGGCGTGCTGGTAGCACTCCTTGCGGGCGTCGCGGTCCACCGGGAGGCCCCGCCCCTCGGCGTCGGGCTCAGGGCCGATCGCCGAGTACCAGCCGCCGTTGACCGGGTCACGCAGAGGACCGTTGAGGGCGCGCACGCCGTGGTCGGCGTAGCGGCGGCAGCCGGGAATCCCCATAAGTGCTCCCAGGGAGAAGGCGAAGGTCATGCGGCCGGTGACCCACAGCTCGACGGGATGGGCGGGGTCCACCTCACCGTGCTGACCGATCCACCCGAATCCAGTGGGCACCTGCGCGGCGCGCGCGTAGTGCAGCAGCGCATGCGTCTCGTAGGCCAGCCAACGCTTGTGCTCGGGGGCGCCGAACCATCCCAGTCCCATGAGTCCTCCTTGAATCGCTGGGGATCCAAGGCTATCGACCCGCCTAACGCGGATCAATGCTCCAGTCTGCTCCCGGCCGCCCGGGATGGGGCCGGCGTCGCCGGGACGCAATGCACGAGGGTGGGGTGTTACTGGAGGAGGGTGGGGTGTACTGCAGGTAGGCGGGGCCTTCGTGCAGTACGCACAACCCTTGACCAGTGGATCCCGACCCTCGTGGAGTGGGGCGGCTCAGGGCGGAAGCCTCGGAGCCGACGTCGTACCCATGGCCTGCGGGCCCCGCCGGGGCCGGCTACTTCTTGGGCCAGGCCGCCTCGGCCTGCTTGAGCGCCTCCTTGGGGGTCACCGTCCCGGTCGACCACCGGCTCAGCCCGACCCACAGGGCGCTGCTGCCCACACCCACCGGCATCGAGTCCGAGGCATCCATCTCCACGGTCGTCTGGCGCGACTGGAGCAGCCTGGTGGCGCGCCGGCCGACGTCGCTGGGCGCCAGGTCCGGGTCAACACCCTGGTTGGCGGTCGCCACCCCGCCCATCGCCATCCGCGTGCGGGCCCACTCCTGGGAGGTCAGGTACTCCATGACCGCGCTGACCGCGTCCGAGCGGGTGAAGGCCACCAGGTAGTCGGTCCCCACCAGCACCGAGTCCGAGCCGCGGTCCGCCGCCGGGGTGACGAAGGCCGAGACCTTCGTTCCAGCCGAACCCGCCGTACTCGTCGTGCCCGCTGCCGTGGCCGTGCCCTTGGCCGACGCCGTCGCCCCGGTCGCCCCGCCGCTACCGGCGGTGGGGCTCGCGGTCGGGCGGGGGGCCTGGACCGTCACCGGGTTGGCGCCGTCGGCGTCGGTGACGACGGTGCCCTCGGGGAAGCGGCTCTCGAAGGAGGAGGAGGCGTGCAGCATGAGGCAGCTGCCCTTGACCAGGTCGGCCCCGGCCTGCGCGGGGGTGCGGGAGATGACCGAGCCGCGCCCACCGACGACGCGCCCGTTGTCCAGGACCAGGGAGTTGACGGCGCCGAGGGCCTCGACGGCGTTCGAGGAGTCGACGGGAACCCGGTGCGAGGCCCAGGTCTCGTAGACGCCGGGTCCCTGGGTGGCCAGCAGGGCGTCCTCGAGCCAGTCGGTGAGGACCCAGCCGGTGGACTCCCCGTCGGCGGCGCCCACGCACCAGGGCGTCACGGAGCCGTCGGGGTGGTCGGAGCGGATCTTGCTGGTGAGGGCCTCCAGCTCGGCCCAGGTGTCGGGCACCTCGTAGCCGGCCTTGGCGAAGGCGTCCGGCGAGTACCACACGAGGGACTTCAGCGAGACCATGAGCGGGGCGCCGTAGGGCACGGAGGCGTGGATACCGACCTGGATCCAGTGCCGGTCCCAGCCGGCCTCCACGTTGCTGTTGACCTGATTGGGCAGCGGGTGGACGACGCCGGTGTCGACGAGCTCGGCCACCATGGCGGGCTGGGGCACGATGGCCAGGTCCGGAAGGTTCTCCGGGTTGTCCTGGCTCGACGGCGAGGCCCCCGAGCTGGTGGACAGGTTGGCTCCCGAGCCGTTGAGCAGCTGGGAGCGCAGCTCGGTGGTGCCGGTGTGCTCGACGTTGATGCCCGTGCAGTTCTCGAACTCGGCCACGGAGGCCTCGAAGCGCTCGGCCTCGGTGCCGGTCAGGCTGCTGGAGATGGTGACGGTGGCGCCCTTGTGGCCCTGATAGGCCTGGTAGGCGGCGCAGCCGGTGGCCGACGCCGAGCCCGTCCCACCGGCTGAGCAGGCGGCGGTGGCGGCGGCCGCCAGGGTCAGGGTGCTGGCGGCGGCCAGGAGGCGGCCACCTCGGCGCAGCCGACGGCGCACGCGGCCCCGGCCGGGAGCGCTCGCCCCACCGGACGGGCCGGCGGCGCGAGCGGCGTGCTCCTCGGGGATGGAGTTGTGCTGGGAGACAGGGAGGGGGGACTGTCGCATCAAGGGTGCCTTACTCGTTCGATGAGGGCGTCCAGGACGGCCGCGCAGCCGTCCCGCCACACGGGCTCGGTCAGGATATCGCCGCGGTCGCGCACCCACTGCGGTGCGCTGCCCATGACGACGCCGGCCCCGGCCCACTCGATCATCTCGACGTCGTTGGAGCCGTCCCCGACCGCCAGGACGTGGGCGGAGTCGGTGCCCAGGCGGGCGATGAGCGCCTCGAGGGCGGAGGCCTTGGTGACGCCCTCGGGGGCGACGTCGAGCCAGGCCGTCCAGCCGATGGCGTACTCCACCGAGTGCAGCCCGGAGTCGGCCACGATCTGGGAGAAGCGGTCCACCGGCATGCCCGGGGCCCGCAGGACGACGCGGGTGACCGGCTGTGAGACGAGCTCGTCGAAGGTGACGACCCGCTGGTCCTCGATGAGCTCGCCGTCGGGGAAGAGCCGGGAGACCTTGAAGCCGACGCCGGGGTCCTCCACGGCGAGGATCCCGTCGGGCACGGCGGCGTGGAGGGTCTCGATGGCGGCGCGCGGGTCGAAGGTGCGCGAGTCGACCACCTCGTAGCCGCCGGGGGCGTCGGGGTCGAGCCGCAGGGTCATGGCGCCGTTGGCGCACACCATCCAGCCGGTGGACAGCCCCAGGTGGCGCACCACCGGCATGGCGGCGGCGATCCCACGGCCGGTGGAGATGACCACGGGGACCTTGTGGGCGCGCAGGCGGGCGACGGAGGCCATGACCCGTTCCGAGACGTGCCCGTCCATGTCCAGGATGGTGCCGTCGACGTCGAGGGCGACGACGAGCCCGTGGCCGGGTGCGAGCCGGGCGCCGCCGGCGGCCTCCAGGGCGTCGAGGTCCCACATCCGGTCCTGGACGAGGGCGTGGTACTCCTCGTGGTCCAGGGGCCGACGGCGCAGGGCACGCTCGCCGCCTGCCGCGGTGAGGTCGGCGCCGTCCTCGAGGTGCTCGAGGTACTCCGTGGAGCCGCCCAGCTGGGTCAGGGGCTGGCCGGCCGGGGCGATGCCGGTGGCGGGGTTGACAGCCGGGCCGTTGCCGGTGGGCTCGGAGCCGGCGGGCTCGCCGACGGCGTCGGTCTCGCGGGCGGCCCCGGGGCTGGAGGCGGGCGTGGGGTTCACGGGGCAGGTCCTCAGGCGGTGGCGCCGGCGGGCTCGATGACCTCCAGGCCGCCCAGGTAGGGGCGCAGGCCCGTGGGCACGCGCACCGAGCCGTCGGCCTGCTGGTGGTTCTCCAGGATGGCGACCATCCAGCGGGTGGTGGCCAGGGTGCCGTTGAGGGTGGCCACGGGGCTCGTGCCGCCCTCGCCGCGCTCGCGCACGGCCAGGCGGCGGGCCTGGTAGGTGGTGCAGTTGGAGGTGGAGGTGACCTCCATCCAGCGCTGCTGGGTGGGCAGCCAGGCCTCGCAGTCGAACTTGCGGGCGGCGGAGGAGCCCAGGTCCCCGGCGGCGGTGTCGATGACCCGGTAGGGCAGCTCGACCAGGGCCAGCATCTCCTCCTCCATGGCCAGGAGACGGGCGTGCTCGGCCTCGGCGTCCTCGGGGCGGCAGTAGGAGAACATCTCCGCCTTGTTGAACTGGTGGACGCGGATGATGCCGCGAGTGTCCTTGCCGGCGGCCCCGGCCTCGCGCCGGTAGCAGGTGGACCAGCCCATGTAGCGCTTGGGCCCGGCGGACAGGTCGAGGATCTCGTCGGCGTGGTAGCCGGCCAGGGCCACCTCGGAGGTGCCGGTGAGGTAGAGGTCGTCGGCGGGCAGGTAGTAGATCTCGTCGCTGTGGGCGCCCAGGAAGCCGGTGCCGCCCATGACCTGCGGGGTGACGAGGGTGGGGGTGGTCATCGGGGTGAAGCCGTGGGCGACGGCGGCGTCCAGGGCGGCCGTCATGAGGGCCAGCTCCAGGCGCATGCCCCAGCCCTTGAGGTAGTAGAAGCGGGCCCCGGAGACCTTGGCGCCGCGGCGGGTGTCGATGATGTCCAGGCCCTCGCCGATCGCCAGGTGGTCGGCGGGCTCGAAGCCCTCGGCGGCGAAGTCGCGGGGCCGGCCGCCCTCGTGGCGCAGGACGACGTAGTCCTCCTCGCCGCCCGAGGGGGCCCCCTCGATGAGGTTGGCGAACTGGCGGGCCAGGTCGTCGAGCTCGGCGGCGGCGGCCGAGGAGGCGGCCTCGGCGGCCTTGACCTGCTCGGCCAGCTCCTTGGCGTTGGCCAGGATCGCGGGGCGCTCCTCCGGGGAGGCCTTCCCCACGGACCGGGAGACCTGCTTCTGCTCGGCGCGGAGGTTCTCGAAGGCGGCCAGCGCCTGACGGCGGGTCTCGTCGGCGGCGATGACGCGGTCGACGAGATCGACGTCGGCACCACGGGCTCGCTGGCTGGCGCGGAAGGGCTCGGGGTTCTCACGAAGCGCACGCAGGTCGATCATGGTCCCGAGTGTAGTCAGGACCGCGCCCCGGACAGCATTCGATCAGCACCTGAGCCGATCCGGGCCGCGAGCGCGGCGGACGGCGCAGACCGGGAGAGCCGGGGACGACCAAAGTCACGGGCGAGTGGCTGAGCCAACACTCGGGGGCGCAGCGGACCGGAATCAACGTCATCGCCCCGGCGCCCACCCCGCTGTCAGGGCGACCCGAGGGCCTGGAAACCCTGGAATCATCCGGGAGATTGGATGACCGCGGCGCGAGTCCGGTGAGGCCGCGCCCCAAACACGCTCGCCCCCACCCGCACTACCGCCCGATGGCGAACGTGACCCACTTCCCTCTTACCAACGCAATCCACCTGTGAATAGAATCCATTTCAATCGGTGCACCCTATCGTTCCCGACGGTGTTTCCGAGCCGCCACGTCGGAGGCTCGCCCACACCACCCACGCACCACTCTCCCCACCACCTCCCGGCTAGTCGTCTGTCCCCGATTTTCTGTCACTCCGTCATATCAGGCTCGCCGACCGCCATGAATGCGGGCCCCAACCACAGGACCACAACTCATGCCGACCACATCATCTCCGTCCTTCTCCCAGCTGAGGGCCTTCGTAGCGCTGTGCGACCACCAGCACTTCGGCGAGGCCGCCACGGCGCTCGGCGTCAGCCAGCCCAGCCTGTCCCAGGCCATCACCGCACTGGAGAAGCGCGTCGGCGGCGAGCTGGTGGAGCGCACCACCCGCCGCGTCCTGGTCACCTCCCTGGGCGAGGCCCTGCTGCCCTACGCCCGGGACGCCGTCCTGGCCGCCGAGGCCTTCAGCGAGGCCGCCTCCAGCCAGGGCGCCGCCCTGAGCGGCACGATGCGCCTGGGCATCATCCCCACCATCGCGCCCTACCTGGCCCCCGTTCTCATCGACGGCCTGCGCGAGGCCCTGCCCCAGATGGACCTGGACCTGCGTGAGATGGTCACCGGGGACAACCTCGACCAGCTCGCCCAGGGGCGCCTCGACGCCGCCATCATCGCCCTGGAGGACGACCTCCAGCGCACCACCGCGATCCCGATGTTCGACGAGCGGCTCGTCGTCCTCACCGCCGCCGGCCACCCCTGGGCCGGCCGCACGGACGTGAGCCCCGCCGAGCTCGACGACCAGCCCCTCCTCCTGCTCGACGAGGGCAACTGCCTGCGCGACCAGACCCTGGCCCTGTGCCAGCGCTACGGCTCCCAGCCCCCGGTCGCGGTGGCCACCACCCTGTCGACGGTGACCCGCATGGTCGCCCACGGCTCGGGCGTGACGATCATCCCCGAGGGGGCGCTCCAGCTGCTGACCCCCTCCTCGGAGTACGGCATCGCCCGCTTCGGCGACGAGTCGCCGATGCGCCGCATGGGCCTGGTGCACCGGGTCTCCTCCTCCCGTGGCGCCGACTTCGCCCAGCTGGCCGAGCTCATCTCGCACCTGGTGAAAGAGGCCGACCTGCCCGTGGCGCCCGTCACGGCCTCGGCTGCGGCCTGAGCCCTCCTCCGGGGCCGCTCTTGCCCGCCGGTCCCCGCCGGGCCGTGACCTGGGCCGCCCAGGCGACTAGCCTGCCCCTATGACGGGCGGCACCGACGGCGGCACCCGGGCGACGACGCGCACCGGGCGGCCGCTGGCCTGCGTCGTCGTCAACCCCTCCAAGCCGCGCGCCACCGCCGCGGTGCGCTCCCTGCTGGAGGGCGAGCTGCGCGAGGCCGGCTATGCCGAGCCCGTGTGGTTGGAGACGAGCGTCTCCGAGCCCGGCACGATGCAGGCGCGCCTGGCCCTGGCGGCCGGGGCGAGCCTGGTGGTGGCCGCCGGCGGTGACGGAACGGTGCGCTCGGTGGCGGCCGGCCTGGCCGGCACCGGCGCCCAGATGGGCATCGTCCCGCTGGGCACGGCGAACCTGGCGGCCCGCAACCTCGGGGTGCCGGTCGGCGACGCCCGGGCCGCGGCCCGAGTGGTGGCCCACGGCATCGACCTTCCCGCCGACCTGGCCTGGGTACGCACCGAGCCCTGGTCTGACCCCGGCGCCCTCCCCGACCCGACGCCGCCAGGCGATCCCCGCGGGCGGGCCGACTCCGCACCCTCCACACCCCTGACGGGCCGAGCCACAACAGCCTCGCCGGACTCTCCGCCCGCAGCGGCCGACCCGGCCGAATCCCAGCAGCCGTCGGCTGAGGCGGCCCGGGCCGTGCACACCATCCAGAGGGCGACCCGCCGGCCGCATCAGTGGACCCGGCCCACACTCGGCGACGAGCACGCCTGCATGGTGGTGGCCGGGATCGGTTTCGACGCCGGACTGGTGGCCTCCACGCGCCCGGCCCTCAAGGCTCGGGTCGGCTGGGGCGCCTACGCGCTGGCAGCCATGGAGAACCTGGGCTCGCCGCGCATGGACCTGGTGCTCAGCCTCCTGGACGAGGCCGGTGCGCGGCGCGTGGAGCGCCTGCGGGCCCGCAACCTGCTGGTGGCCAACGGTGGCCGGCTCCCAGCCGGGATCACCCTGCTGCCGCAGGCCCGCACCGATGACGGCCTGCTCGACGTCGCCGCCATCGACACGGTGGCGGGCCTGGCGGGCTGGAGCTCGCTGGCGCGCCAGGTGCTGCCGCCCTACGCGGCGCACTACTCCGAGTCCGGCCGCTCGCTGGGGCGGGTGGTGCTGCGGCGCGGCGGGGAGGTGGCCGTCCAGCTCTCGGCACCGGCCCTGGTGGAGGTCGACGGCGACCTGCTGGCGCCCACGCAGAGCATGCGAGTGCGCATCGACCCCGGGGCGCTGCTCATCCGCCGCCCGGCGGCCTGAACCCGCCTCACTCCTCCCAGAAGTCGGCGACGTCGATCGCCCCGCCAGTGGCCTCGAAGTCGGCGCGCACGGCCCGGCGCAGCTCGGCGTCGTGCAGCCAGTCCAGGGCGACGGCGGCCAGCCCGTAGGCGCCGTCGAGCGCGGCCACGTCCCCGGTGGGGGCGCCCGCGGCCTCGGTCATGGCGGGGGTGTGGAGGGCGACGTCGGGCCGGTCGGTGACCTTGATGAGCGGGTGGATGCCGGGGATGCGCTGGGACACGTTGCCGAAGTCGGTGCCGGCGGCGATGGTCTCGGGCAGGACCCCCGCGGCCAGGGGATCGCGGCCGCGCTCGCGCTGGGAGCGCACCCAGGAGGTCAGCAGGGGGCCGTTGTCGCGGACGGGAACCTCGTTGCAGTACTCGGAGGTGAGGATCTCAACGCCCGTGCCGGTCATGAGGGCGGCGCCGTGGAGGACCTCCTCGACCCGCTCGGCGATCTCCTTGAGGGTCTCGAGGTACTTCGAGCGCACCATGATGGACAGCTCGGTGCGCTCGGGGATGATGTTGGGGACCTGGCCGCCGTCGGTGATGATGGCGTGGAGGCGGTCCATGGGGAGCATCTGCTGGCGCAGCAGGCCGATGCCGGTCAGGGCCAGAGTGGCGGCGTCCAGGGCGTTGCGGCCCATGAAGGGCTGGGAGGCGGCGTGGGCCGGCACGCCGTGGAAGATGACGCGCAGGCGGCGCACGCCCAGCCAGGTCTGGTGGGTGACGTCGTGGGCGTAGGAGTGGGTCTGGATGGCGGCGTCGACGCCGTCGAGCATGCCGCGCACGGCCAGGATCTCCTTGGCGGTCGAGTTCTCCTCGGCGGGCGTGGTCTGCAGGACGACGCGGCCGGGCAGGGAGCCTGGGCGGGTGCGGGCCAGGGCGGCCAGGGCGAGGAAGGCACCCACGGAGTTGGCGCACATGACGTTGTGTCCGCAGCCGTGGCCGATGCCGGGCAGCGCGTCGTACTCGGCGAGGATGGCGATGGTGCCGGCCGACTCACCGGAGCCTCCGGCCGCCGCGTCCGCGCCGCCGCCTCCGGGGATCTCGGCGCGCAGGGCGGTGTCCATGCCGTAGACGCCGACCTCGGGCTCAATGCCGTGGCGGCGCAGGAGCTCGGCGACCGTGGCCACGGCGTGGTGCTCCTCGTAGCCGGTCTCGGGGTGGTCGTGGATGTCGTGGGAGAGCTCGACGATCTGCGGGGCCAGCTCGGCGACGGCCTGCCCCAGGGCGGCGCGCAGGGCGGTGGGGGCTCCGGCGTCGTCGGGCAGGGCCGGTGCCGGGCCGACGACGCCGCGGCGCTCCTCGGTCTCGGCGAGCATGCGCTCCTGGATGGCGCCGGAGGGGACGGTGGGGCGGGTCAGGTCGTTCAGGTCGCGCATGGCCCTATCTTGGCCCAGCCGGCCTCCCCACGCTCAGTCGCGAGGTGCGGCGAGCCGACGTGCCGCGTCGACGACGACGGCGCGCTGACGTTCGTGCGCCTCCTCATCCTCGAGGGGCCCGCACAGCATCCGGGCCACCTGAGGCACGGTGGACCACCAGCCGGTCAGCGACATGAGCATGACCATGAGCGCCCCCGGGTCGACGTCCCGGGTCAGGACGCCGGAGTCCTGGCCACTGCGCACCCCGGCGATCTTGCGCTGATAGTGCTCGCGCCGCAGCTCCTCCTCGGGCACCTCGTCGTCGAAGGTGAGGGCCTCCCAGCACAGCAGCCGGATGAGCTCGGGGCGCTGCCGGTGGTAGTCGTAGAGGCGCCCGGCGTAGTCCCCCACATCCTCGCCGTCGTCGAAGGCGGGCGGAACAGCCTCGGCAGCCCTGGTCAGCTCGTCGCGCAGGACTGCGGAGAACAAGCGGTCCTTAGAGCCGAAGTAGTTGTAGACGCGCTCCTTGTTGACCCCGGCCCGCTTGGCGACCCGCTCGACGGTGGTCCCAGCAGGCCCACGGAGAGTGAACTCGGCGGTGGCGGCGTCCTTGATCTTGCGCTTGGTCCCCTCAGTGTCCCAGGCCATGACACTCCGTCTCCCGTGTCCGCGAGCGCCGGCGGCAAACTCCAACGCTACCGTTGCAACTACTCCTCCAGTCTACTAGGGTCATTTCCAACGTTTACGTTGGAAAGGGGTTCTCATGTCTCCCGTGCACCGGCCCGATCAACATCCCGACGTCACCCACTCCCCCGAGTCCTCGACCCGGTCGACGACTCGTTCGACCTCTCCCGCCTACCCCGCCGGCAGCGGCGCGACCGCCGCCCTCGTGGTCACCGCGCTACTCGTCCTCACCCAGCTGTACGCCGCCATCCCCCTGCTCGCCCCAATCTCGACCGACCTCCATGGCAATGCCACTGTCGCCCTGTCGACGGCCTTCAGCCTCACTTACGCCGCAGGCTTCCTCATCTGGGGGCCGGTCTCCGACCACTACGGCAGGAGGAGGACCATGGCGCTCGCGCTGGGGACCCTCACCGTCTCCACCGTCTGCTGCGCCCTGGCTCCGTCCCTCCCAGCCCTCGCGGCCCTGCGCGCGATCCAGGGCCTGAGCGCTTCCGGTTTCGCACCCGTGGCCCTGGCCTACCTGTCCGAGGCGCTGGCACCACCGAGGCGGGCCGGGGCGATCGGGGCGATGTCGACGTCGTTCCTCGTGGCAGGCATCTTTGGCCAGGTGCTGGCCTCGCTGGTCGCGCTGCACCTGGGGTGGCGGTGGTTCTTCCCTCTGTGCGGCGGACTGCTAGCCGTGGCCCTGGCGGTCGTTCTCGCCGCCGTGCACGACGCCACCTCCAGCCCTTCGGGCTCCTCGCTTCGGGGGCAGTTCGCATCGCTGGGCCGGCTCGCAGTCAGGCCGGCGGTTCTGGCGCTCAGCCTGGCGCACGTCACGCTGCTCATGGTGTTCGTCGCCATGTACACGGGGATCGGCGGCCATCTGGAGTCGCTGGGCATGCGGCCGTCGACGATCATTCTCGTTCGCCTGATGGCCCTGCCGGCCATGTTCCTCAGCCTCGTGGCGGGCCGGCTCGCGGCCAGGTGGTCCTGGGCGCAGATAGCCCGGCTGGGCTTCGGGGTGTCGGCATTGGGCATGCTCGGTGAGGCACTGCTGGCGCAGAGCCTGGTGGGCCTGGTGGCCGGCAGCATCGTGTACGTCGCCGGGGTAGCGCTGGCTGCGCCGGCAATGATTAGCCTCTATGGACTGGTCTCCGCACCCAACCGCGGCAGTGGCATGGCGCTCAACGGGTTCATCCTGTTCGTCGGCACGAGCGCCGGCCCGCTCCTGGCGACGTCGTCGCCCACCTTCCGGACGCTGGCTCTCATCCTGGCCGGCATCCTGGCCGTGGCACTGGTCGCGATCACCGGTTTCAAGGCACTGGCCAACGCCGACCACTGACTGCCACCCGCACCACACGGCGGGAGCGGCCGTCCCCATCGAGGACGTACTTTTGCAACGAGGACTGCGTTCTCCCCCATATGACTGCGGGGAGATCCCAGTGGCCTGGAGGAAAACGCAGTCCTCGACCGGAAAGTACGTCCCGGGCGCGGACCGCAGCCACCCCTGCGGCCCGCCGGCCCGCCTCACCCCGTCCTCAGCTGAAGAGCGAGGCGGCCACCATGGTGTCGCCCTCCTTGATGCCCGGGGGGATCGCGAACAGCGCCGAGGCCTCGTGCTTGAGGTACTCCTGGAGGGCGTCACTCTTGGTCATGCGGTCCAGGATCGGGTAGAAGTTCGTGCGCGGGTCACGCACGAAGGCGATGAAGAACAGGCCGGTCTGCAGCTGCCCCAGGGAGTCGGAGCCGTCGGTGTAGTTGTAGCCGCGGCGCAGCATCCGGCGCCCCTGGTTCTGCTCCGGTGAGACGACGGCGATGTGCGCGTCGGCCGGCACGAGCGTCTCGCCCTTGTCGTCCTTGGCCTTGTAGTCCACGGCTGTGAACTCCTCGGAGGCCTTCGAGGGGTTGGCGATGCTCAGCGGCGCCCCGTAGCGCTTGTCGCGCCCCATGGTCTGTTCCTGCTCGATGAGCCGCAGCCGGTCCCAGATCTCGGCGAGCATGCGGATGCGCCGGGCCACGTAGTAGGTGCCGCCCGTCATCCACTCGGCTGCGGCGTCGTCGCCCTTCTGGACCCACAGGTGCTTGTTGAGCTGGTCGGAGGAGTCCTCGGCCTTGATGTTGTTGGTGCCGTCCTTGAAGCCGAAGAGGTTGCGCGGCGTCTCCTGGTCCACGGAGGTCGACGACGTGCGCCCGTAGCCGACCTGGCTCCACCGCAGTGTGGCGGTCCCGAAGGCGATGCGGGTGAGGTTGCGGATCGCGTGGACGCACACCTGGGCGTCGTTGGAGCAGGCCTGGATGAGCAGGTCGCCGTCGGACTGGGCGGCGTGGAGCTGGTCACCGGCGAAGGAGGGCATGCCCTCCTTGAGGACGGCGGGCATCTTGGCGGCCAGGCCGAAGCGGTCCTTGCCGTCGGCGTCGACGAACAGGCCCTTACCCACACCGAAGGTGATGGTCAGGCCGTTGGGCTTGTAGCCCCAGGCCTCGCCGGTGTCCTTGGGCGGCAGCTGCTTGTTGGAGCTGGGCTGGCCGCCGATGAGCTCACCGGCGGTCATCTGCTCGGCGGCCACGGCCCATTCGGACAAGAGGGTTTTCAGGTCCTCGACGTCGGTGGTGGAGACGTCGAAGGCCGCGGTGAACATGTTGTCCTGGGCGGGGGTGGTGATCCCCGCCTGGTGGTCACCCCGGAAGGGGTAGGTCGTGAGGATGGCCTCCTCGGGGCGGCGGGAGGCCTCCCAGGCGCGGCCGCCGGCCACACCGGCCAGGCCCGCGAGCGCGGCGCCCAGGCCCGCACCGGTGAACATGGCACGGCGGCTGGTGCCCTTGGCACTGGGCTTCCAGGCCTGTCCGGGCGTCCCCGTCGCATCCGGCTTCTCCGGCTGGTCAGCCGCGTCGGATGCGCTCACCTCATCGGGCTGCTCCGCCGCGTCGGGGGCCGAGGAGCTGCTACCCGGGCCCTCCGACGTCGGGGCCTGCGACTCCTGCTGCGCCTGCGCGGTCTCGTCCTGGGGCTCATCCAGGGTCTCGTCCTGAGCCGCGTCGTCGGCGACCGGGGAGGTGTCCGACTCGTGGGCCGGCTTGCCACTCACTGCTGTCTCCTTCCGGGGTGTCCGGGTTGCTCTGGCGTCGCGGACTCAGAGGATGGTTCCGGCGACCTTGGACAGCGACTCGCTCAGGGCGTTGACGGCGTCGGAGAACTTGCGCTGGGTGTCGGTGTAGGCGTTCTTGTCGGGGGTCTCGCCGGCGTCCTTCTGGACCGCGGCGATGGTGGAGTAGTCCACGTAGGTGGGCTGGCCGTTGGAGGCCTTTCCGGAGACCTGGGCCTCGACGAGCTTCTCAACCGCCGCGAACTGGGTGGTGATCTTCTCGGCGAGCTTGGCGTCCTTCTTCTTCACGAGCTCCTCGACGTTGCCGTAGGCGACCTTGGCACCTTCGACATTGGCCTGGAAGTCGTAGAGGTCGGTGTGGGAGAAGGTCTCCTCCTCGCCGACGATCTTGGAGCTGGCGACCTCCTCGAGGAGGCCGGAGGCGCCGTTGGCGACGTCCTCGAGCTCGAGCTCGAACTTCTTCCCGCCGGCGCCGGTGATGTTCCCGTAGACGAGGTCGTAGAGCGACTTGGTGTCGGCGTTGAGCTGGTCGGCGACCTTCTTGCGGGCGGCGTCGTCGGCGAACTTGAAGGGACTGGAGGAGTCCTGGGCCCACAGGTCGGCCTCGATGCGGTGCCATCCGGTCCATCCGGCGAGGACGTCCTTGTCCGTGACGGCCTTGCCTGCGCCGGAGGCGAGGTCCTGGACGCGGGTGTCCAGGGCGGCGTCGAGGTCGCCGGCCTCCTTGAGGCCGAAGGACTCGGCGGTGGGCTCGATGCGCTCGTAGAACTGGCGCGCCAGCGGGTAGAGGCTCTTGGCGGTGGCGGTGTCGCCGGAGGTGTAGGCGGTGACGAAGCCCTGGGTGGCGGTGAGGAGCTGGCCGGTCTGGTCGCGCACGTAGGCGGTGTAGTTGGTGACGGCGGCCTCGCGCGCCTTGGTCTCGTCGGCGCTGATGTCGACGGCGGCGCCCTTGGTGATCTTCAGCTCGGTGACGCCCTTGAGCTCGCCGACCATGTTGGGCTTGCAGGCGGCGTAGTAGGTGCCCTCCTTGAGGGAGGTGGTGAGCTTCGTGGTGGTGCCGGGGCCGATGTTCTCCTGCTCGGAGACGATCTGGAGCTTGTCCTCGGTGAGGATCTCCAGCTCGTTGGGGGCCGAGCCGGAGTTGGTGATGGTGAAAGTGACCACGCCCGAGGGGAAGGAGGTGGAGGAGAGCTTGCAGGCGTCGTCGGTGAGGGTCACCGTGATCTCCTGGGACGCCCCGGAGCCGGAGGCGCCGCCCTTGGCGTTCTTGGGGTTGTCGGCGCAGGCGGCCAGGCCCAGGCCCATGGCGGTCAGGGGGAGCAGGGTGAGGACGTTGCGTCGCTTGATGGTGGGCATGGTCTTTCCTTTATGAGGAGTGGTGTGGACAGGGGTGGGGAGAGTGGTCGGGGGTGGTCAGGAGGTCGCGACGGCGTCGGCGGGCTCGTCAGCGCTCACGGCGGCCGGGGCGGCCTCGACTGCGCGCGCGGGCGAGGGCCATCGACCCGTGATCTGGAGGGTGAGGAGCACCAGGGTCGGGACGATGTAGACCCACCAGCCCACGACCTGCAGGACAGTGGGCTGGAGGTTGAGCTGGAACATGGCCTGGAGCAGCACGTAGAGCCAGTGGAAGGGCGAGGCGCCGTCGGGCAGGTACAGGGACAGGTCCCAGGCGTGGTTCGTGTAGCCGGGAAGAACATTGGCCTCCTGCAGGTCACCGACGCCGTAGGCGACGATGCCGGCGGCGACGACGACGAGGAAGTAGCCGGTCACGGCGAAGAAAACACGCAGGTTGATGCGCACCGCGCCCTGGTAGATGAGGACACCCAGAACGATGGCCAGGACGAGGCCGGTGATGACGCCCGCCGTCGTCTGCATGGTGGAGCTCTCGATGCTGGAGCGCACGGTGGCCCACACGAACAGGGCGGTCTCCACTCCCTCGCGCCCGACGGCGACGACGGCGATCCAGACGACGCCCCAGCCGGAGCTGCCTGCGGACAGGGACTTGGACAGCGATCCCTCCAGCTCGCCCTTGAGCTCACGGGCGTTCTTCCCCATCCAGAAGATCATCCAGGTCACCATGCCGACGGCGACGAAGGACAGGGTGCCGCCGAGGATCTCCTGGGCCTGGAAGGTGAGGGTCTTGGGGCCCCAGGTCATGATGGCGCCGGCGACCAGCGGGATCAGCGCCGCCAGGCCGACCCCGAGCCACAGCTTGGGCAGGGCATCGCGGCGGTCGGCCTTGACGAGGTAGGCGACGATGATGCTGACAACGAGCGCCGCCTCCAGGCCCTCCCTCAGGGCGATGAGCAGGTTGGCGAGAAACACTCGACCTCCAAGTCACGAATCAATCTCAAGTTACGACGGTCGAGGTAAGCCTAACCTTAGGCGCTCTCGTCACCAAAGAGGCTCATTTTTCGCATTCGTGTGGGATGAAGCCCAGTTTCGCCGGTCACACCGGTCCGTACCGCCCCGTCAACGTGGGGCAGCCCGGGGCGTTGGCGCGGTCGACGGTTGCGGCCGACCAGCACTGGATCCTTGCCCCCCACACGCTTCCGCCGCCTCCAGCGCGCTCACGCCGAAACCCTCTTAGGACCAGGATCCCGCCATGATGGTGCTATACTGGCCACGACTGAATTCCTAGTAAGCTTCGCCATGTTTGCGGAGTGGACTGCTCCACCGGCTCGCCCACCGGCAAGCCGGTCTGATTGCCCGGTCTCATGCTGAGGCCGGGCAGTTTTCTTACGCCAGCCTCATAATGAGGCTGCGTGTGGTATGCATCTCTCATGTCTGCTCACCGCCTTCGCGTGGGGATCGACGTCGGCACCCATTCTGTCGGGCTCGCAACGCTGCGGGTTGACGACCAGGGGGCCCCCATCGAGCTCCTTTCAGCGCTGTCACACATTCACGACTCCGGGATCGGCAAGGAAGGACAAAAGGATCACGACACCCGTAAGAAGCTCTCCGGTGTTGCTCGACGCACCCGACACCTGCTGCGTAATCGACGCAAGCGGCTCCAGCAGCTCGACAAGGTGCTGCTCGGCCTGGGCTTCCCGATCCCCAAGCCAGAAGAGTTCCTCGACCCGAGCGAGCAAACCGACCCGTACCAGGTATGGAGGGTGCGCGCTCGGCTGGTCGAGGAGACGCTGCCCGAGGAGCTGCGCGGCCCAGCCATCTCCATGGCGGTTCGCCACATTGCGCGGCACCGGGGGTGGCGCAACCCGTACTCGAAGGTTGAATCGCTGTTGTCACCCGCAGAGGAATCCCCGTTCATGAAGGCGCTGCGCAAGCGCATCATGACGAAAACAGGCGAGGTCCTCGACGATGACATCACCCCCGGGCAGGCGATGGCCCAGGTGGCACTGACCCACAAGATCTACATGCGTGGCCCGGAGGGCATTCTCGGCAAGCTGCACCAGAGCGACAACGCCAATGAGATCCGGAAGATCTGCGCCCGCCAGGGCATCTCTTCCGATGTCTGCAAGCAGCTGCTGCGAGCCGTCTTCGAGGCGGAGTCTCCACGCGGCTCAGCCGTCTCCCGCGTGGCTCCCGACCCGCTTCCCGGTCAGGGCTCCTTCCGACGCGCCCCGAAGTGCGATCCGGAGTTCCAGCGGTTCCGGATCATCTCCATCGTGGCTAACCTCCGCATCAGCGAAACCAAGGGAGAGAATCGACCACTGACAGTGGACGAGCGCCGCGAGGTGGTTGCCTTCCTCATGGAGGACTCGCAAGCCGACCTGACCTGGGTTGACGTGGCCGAGAAACTAGGCGTGCATCGCAGAAACCTACGAGGAACCGCTGTCCTCACAGACGACGGCGAGCGATCTGCGGCAAGGCCGCCCTTCGACGCCACCGACCGCATCATGCGCCAGACCAAGATCCGATCGTTGAAGACCTGGTGGGAGAAGGCCAACAGCGAGCAGCGGGGCGCCATGATTCGTTACCTCTACGAAGACCTTACCGACCCGGAGTGCGCCGAGGTCATTGCTGAGCTGCCGGAGGAGGACCAGGCCAAGCTCGATTCCCTCCACCTTCCAGCCGGCCGTGCGGCGTACTCACAGGAGTCATTGACGGCGCTCAGTGACCACATGCTGACGACAACTGACGATCTGCATGAGGCACGTAAGCGGCTCTTCGGTGTCGATGACTCATGGACCCCTCCAGCTGAAGCCATAAACGCCCCGGTTGGTAATCCGTCCGTCGACCGGACTCTCAAGATCGTCGGACGGTACCTCGCTGCGGTCGAGAGTATGTGGGGTACGCCTGACCTCATTCATGTTGAGCATGTTCGCGATGGCTTCACCAGCGAACGCATGGCAGAAGAGCGAGACAAGGCGGACAGACGTCGCTACGACGATAACCAGAAAGCGATACAGAAAATTCGACAGGACTATGGTAAGGAGGGATACATAAGCCGAGGTGACATCGTGCGTCACGATGCATTAGAGTTGCAAGGAAGTGCCTGCTTGTACTGCGGGACGACAATCGATCTCCACACATGCCAGCTGGACCACATCGTTCCACAGGCCGGCCCAGGTTCGAACAATCGCCGCGGGAACCTCGTGGCAGTATGCGAGCGCTGCAACCGTTCAAAGTCGAACACTCCGTTCGCAGTGTGGGCACAGACCTGCGGGATCCCTGACGTCGGCGTGAAGGAAGCTATTGGTCGAGTGCGAGGCTGGCGCAAACAGACTCCTAACACATCATCCGAAGACCTGACACGCCTTAAGAAGGAGGTCATCGCTCGTCTTCGGCGCACCCAGGAGGATCCGGAGATCGATGAGCGCAGCATGGAGTCCGTGGCTTGGATGGCCAACGAACTGCACCATCGCATTGCGGCCGCCTATCCCGAGACCACTGTCATGGTCTACCGAGGCTCTATCACCGCAGCAGCTCGCAAGGCGGCCGGCATCGACTCCCGTATCAACCTGATCGGTGAGAAGGGGCGCAAGGATCGCCTTGACCGCCGACACCACGCCGTGGACGCGAGTGTTGTAGCACTCATGGAGCCAAGCGTTGCCAAGACCTTGGCAGAACGATCAAGTCTTCGCGGGGAACAGCGACTCACTGGCAAGGAGCAGACCTGGAAGCAGTACACGGGCTCGACCGTGGGGGCGCGAGAGCACTTCGAGATGTGGCGGGGCCACATGCTTCATCTCACCGAGCTGTTCAACGAGCGCCTGGCAGAAGATAAAGTGTACGTCACCCAAAACATTCGCCTTCGACTATCTGACGGCAACGCACATACTGTTAATCCGTCAAAATTAGTCTCCCACCGCCTCGGCGACGGATTGACAGTGCAGCAGATCGACCGCGCCTGCACTCCCGCACTGTGGTGCGCACTCACTCGGGAGAAGGACTTCGACGGCAAGAACGGACTTCCCGCCAGGGAGGATCGCTTGATCAGAGTTCACGGGCAAGAGTTGACGTCCAACGACCACATTAAACTGTTCTCCAAGAAGCGTGGCAACGACACCAAGGAGAAGCCTTTCGGGGCTATCACCGTGCGCGGCGGATTCGTTGAAATCGGGCCATCAATTCATCACGCCCGCATCTACCGTATCGAGGGCAAGAAGCCCGTCTACGCGATGCTCCGCGTCTTCACTCATGACCTGCTCAGTCAGCGGCACGGGGATCTCTTCTCTGCGGTCATCCCACCCCAGTCGATCAGCATGAGGTGCGCTGAGCCGAAGCTTCGTAAGGCCATCACCACAGGCAATGCCACCTATCTGGGATGGGTCGTGGTGGGTGACGAACTGGAGATCAACGTTGACTCCTTCACCTCCGGGCAGATCGCGAGTTTCTTAGAGGAGTACCCCAGAACAACGAGGTGGCGGATCAGAGGATTTTTCAACGAAACCCAGATCCGATTGCGACCCGCATACCTCGCATCGGAGGGGCTTATTGAGCCCAGCGAAGCCGTCCGTAAGACACTGTCCATCCCCGGATGGCTTCCAACAATCAATAAGGTCGCCGAAACTCACCCTCGTGTGATCCGGCGGGATGCGCTCGGTCGCGTGCGGAAGTCCAGCAGATCGGGGCTTCCCACGTCCTGGATCATCAAGTGAGGATCCCTGGTGGATACAGCCTGGCGCATCATTGACTGTTCGTCGCTGGAGGGGCGCATCACCTCGGATCGCGGAGCGATCTGCGTCCACCAGGACGACGGAGGTGAGCATCGGATCCCGACGGCCGATGTTGCGGTCATCCTCATGGGTCCTCACGTGAGCTTCTCGACGGCTGTCGTGCACCGCCTGTTAGGTGCTGACGTCGTCGTGCTGTTCTGTGACTGGCGGGGCGTTCCAGAGGGTGCCGCCTATCCGTGGCATGAGCATGGTCGCGTTGGCGCCAGGCAGCTGGCGCAGTCGCAGCTCTCCGAGCCGCGGAGGAAAAATGCGTGGGGGCGTCTGGTGAGGGCTAAGGTGCTGGGGCAGGCGACTGTTCTGCTTCAGAAGGATCGTCCTGCGGCAGCCCGGCTCAAGGAGATGGCACGTTCAGTGCGCTCGGGCGACCCAGAGAACGTCGAGGCACATGCCGCTCGCTTGTACTGGTCCCGTTTGTTCGCCTCCGAGGGTGATTTTCTCCGGCGCCCGGAGGCGGAGGATCACCGCAACAGCTGCTTGAACTACGGCTATGCAGTCCTGCGCGCTCATGGGATCCGAGCGGTGGTGAGCGCCGGGCTCAGCCCGACGCTCGGGCTGTTCCATCACGGACGCGGCAATATGTTCAACCTGGTGGATGACATCATCGAACCCTTCCGTCCTGCGGTGGATGATGCTGTGCTGCATCTGGATCTTGATGCGAGTCCCGCCGAGCGGCAGGTGAAGCAGGTTCTGGTTGCTGCAGTGCAACAGCCGTTCCGTGACGACGGCGCTACGCTCCCAACCGTCTTGGAGGAGCTGGCTCAGCACTTGGGTCAGTACTGTGAGGGGGACCGGGCCCGCTTGGATGTCCCATCTTGGACCGGACCTAGGCGTGAGACCTGATGGCGGACGATCCAGTGTGGTGCGTGGTCATGTTCGATCTGCCGGTGGCGACGAAGGAGCAACGCAAGGAGGCGACTCGTTTCCGGCACCTTCTCCTGGATGAGGGTTTCTGGATGCTCCAGTACAGCGTCTACGTCCGTTACTCCCCAACCGTGGCCGGCGAGCCTCGCAGGGTGGGCTCGATCAAGAGTAGCCTGCCGCGCGGAGGTGAGGTCAGGATGCTGTATGTCACCGACCGTGAGTGGTCGCGCACGCTCTGTTTCCGCAACGAAGAGCCCGTTGAGCCTGAGTCAGAGCCCCAACAGCTCATGATCTTCTGACCTCTGACGAGGTGTTTACGCTGGTCAGACCCCCTTGACAGACGTTTCTGAAGTCTATCAAGGGGTCTGGTGACTGAATCCCAGCGCGGTGGTGAGTTCCTTGTTGTAGTAGCGAAGTCTATCAAGGGGTCTGGTGACTGAATCCCAGCCGCAGCGTGGTGCGGACGGGTCGTTTCTGAAGTCTATCAAGGGGTCTGGTGACTGAATCCCAGCTGCAGATCATCACCGCTGGTTCGGACGAGAAGTCTATCAAGGGGTCTGGTGACTGAATCCCAGCATCGGGCCATGCGCTTCATGGAGGCCGCGAAGTCTATCAAGGGGTCTGGTGACTGAATCCCAGCTGCGCCGCGACCTCCAGCGCGAGATGGCGAAGTCTATCAAGGGGTCTGGTGACTGAATCCCAGCGTCTTCTTCGCCGTCTTCCCGTGGTGGGGAAGTCTATCAAGGGGTCTGGTGACTGAATCCCAGCGGGAGAGGGCGCGGTTGCTCATGGCCTCGAAGTCTATCAAGGGGTCTGGTGACTGAATCCCAGCCGTGTACCGCCACATGTCTGGGTGGTCGGAAGTCTATCAAGGGGTCTGGTGACTGAATCCCAGCTGCTGGCTTCCATCTGTTCCCGGTGCTCGAAGTCTATCAAGGGGTCTGGTGACTGAATCCCAGCATCACCCGAGCAGGAAGCGAGACACGTAGAAGTCTATCAAGGGGTCTGGTGACTGAATCCCAGCACCTGGTCGGCACCGAGCGGGGTACCCCGAAGTCTATCAAGGGGTCTGGTGACTGAATCCCAGCCTCTGCGAGGATCTCCTGCTCCGCACCGGAAGTCTATCAAGGGGTCTGGTGACTGAATCCCAGCTGGATGCGGGCGCGCTGCTCATCGCTCAGAAGTCTATCAAGGGGTCTGGTGACTGAATCCCAGCACCTGGAAGCCGTCCACGGTGCTGACGTGAAGTCTATCAAGGGGTCTGGTGACTGAATCCCAGCGGGTGCGCGACCTGCTAGTCGATGGTTGAGAAGTCTATCAAGGGGTCTGGTGACTGAATCCCAGCGCGGCGCCGGAGGGGTTGGTAGCGCCCGGAAGTCTATCAAGGGGTCTGGTGACTGAATCCCAGCGAGGTACTGACCGCCGGCTTCCAGGACTGAAGTCTATCAAGGGGTCTGGTGACTGAATCCCAGCCGCATCGCTACGCCCTTGGACACCTCGAGAAGTCTATCAAGGGGTCTGGTGACTGAATCCCAGCACAAGAGACCTGACCGAGCTCACGGGAAGAAGTCTATCAAGGGGTCTGGTGACTGAATCCCAGCGGCGAGGTGACATGTGCTCAGGGCGGCGGGGGCTCCAGCGTCGTCGGGCAGGGCCGGTGCCCGGCCGACGACGCCGCGGCGCTCCTCGGTCTGGCGAGTATGCGCTCCTGGATGGCGCCAGAGGGGACGGTGGGGGTGGGTCAGGTCGTTCAGGTGGCGCAAGAGGCCATCGTGGCCCAGCCACCCGCGCTGCGGGAGCCACCACCCCATCGAGGACTTACTTTCAGTACCAGGACTGCGTTCTCCCCCAGAAGACGGCGAGAATATCCCAGTAGCCTGGAGGACAACGCAGTCCTCGATCGGAAAACACGTCCTCGACGGCGACGTAGGCGAAGACAACACGACGGGGCGGCGCGCCGGCAGAGAAGAAACTCCGCCTGCGCACCGCCCCGTGAGTCAAGCCGCTCGTGCAGCCTCAGCTCGTCGAGTCCTCGCTCTCCGAGGTGCCCGCAGCAGCACCTGGGTTCCCGACGGCGTCGCCACCACCGACGGCGTCACCGGTCCGCCCCGCGGTCACGGAGCCGCCACCGGTTGCTCCGGCGCCGACCTCCACCTCGGCCCAGCCACCCGCGCTGCGGGAGCCACCGCCCCATCGAGGACTTACTTTTGGCACCAGGACTGCGCTCTCCCCCAGATGACTGCGGGGAGATCCCAGTAGCCTGGAGGACAACGCAGTCCTCGATCGGAAAGTACGTCCTCGGAGCAAACCGCAGCCGCCACTCCGGCCCAGTCCGGCCCGCGGGCCCGCCCTCGGCTCAGCCGGCTTGCGGCAGGAGGATGGAGGCGCCCAGGGCGAAGGGGTAGCCGGGTTTGAGAATGCACTGGACGACCGGCTGCGCCATCTCCAGGACGCTGTCGGCGTCGAGCCCCTCCTCGCCGTTGGGGCCGGCCTCGGCCACGAGGTCGGAGTAGGGGATGGTGAGGTCGAGCAGTGCCATGCCGTCCCGATGGGTGGCGGAGTCCCAGGCGCCGCCCTCCATCTCCTGCAGAGTCCCCAGGTGGAAGCTCATGACGCCGTGGTCGTCGACCTGCGCGGGCACGGACAGGATGTGGTGCGGCTCGGGGTCGCGCGGCGCACGCAGGGTGAACACGATGATGCCGCCGTCGCGGGCGGCGCGCAGCATGACGCGGCCGATGTGGATGCCGAAGCCAACGATATCGAAGACCCCCTCCATGGCCTCCGCATAGCTCAGCGGCGCCTCCAGGGGAATGGGGGCTCCCTCACCGGGATCGTTGATGGCGCGGCGGCCCGACGGCGTGGCCGCCTTGAGCAGCAGGAGGCGACCAGAGTCGGTCAGGACGCCGGTCTCGACACGCTCCTGCCACCCGGCAGGGGCCTGGGCAGGGCCGGGCTCGGACTCCACCAGCCCCATGCCCAGGACGGTGGACAGGTCGGTGCCGTCGGCGGGCCGGTGCCAGGTGATGGTGGCGTCGTCGTGCCAGATGGGCAGGACCCCGTTGAAGGGGATGCCGAAGCGCACGTGCTCGCGCTCGCCGTCGACGGGCCGGGAGTTATCGACATGACTGACGTGGCTGGTGTGCCGGCCGGACCGACTCTCCGACCCTGCGCCGCCGGCACCATTGTCCTGCGGTCCTGCCAGGTACTCGCTCATGAGCCCAGCCTAACTGCCGCTCGGTCGCCCCGTGCGCTCGCGCGGCCGGCAAGCCGCTCCTCCTTGCGGGCGTGCTCCCACTCGTGGACCTGCCGGGCCGAGAGCGCCAGCAGGGCCAGGACCTGGAGCGCGCTGGTAACGACCAGGCCAAGAGTCGCCTGCCGGACCCCGAGGCTGGAGACCTGAACCATGTCAGTGGCGATACCCAGGACCAGGGTCGCCATAAGGGCGATGCGGCCACGCGGGTGCCCGTGCCAGGCCGCAACCCCCAGGGCGGCGGTGATGAGCGTCAGGCCGCCAGACACCGTGGCGATGAGGGCGACGACGGCGGTGACCGCCCCCGGGTCCTCCTCCGGGAACGGGGCGGCCTCCAGCACCTGGGTGATGTCGATGCGGGCCACCCGCAGGATCTCGACTGCCACCATGAGCCCGATGAGTGCCAGGGCGATGACGAGCTGGCTGGGGCGGCGGCGTCGGGCCTGGAGGTCGGCCAGGCGGGCCTGCTGCAGGGAGAGCCCGGCGTCGGATCCGGGGACCACCTCGTTGAGGTCGAGCACGTGGAGGGCGCCGTCGGTGACCACCCGGTCCCCTCCCCCGTTCTTGTCGTGGTAGGAGGTGAAGACGTCCGGCCAGATCTCGAGCTCGGCGGCCTCATTGGCCCAGCGGACGTCGTCGACGACGTAGTTGCGCTCGATGTCGATGTCGGCGTCGATCTTGTGGGTGACCTGGAGGGTGAGGGCGCTCAGGCCGACGGCGCGGTCGTAGGTGGCGGCGGCCAGCCAGTCCACGTGCCCGCCGCCGGGTAGCGACCAGCCGGGCGGGCAGTACCAGAAGCGGATGTGGTGGCGCTGGGCGGGGTTGCCCTCGGCCTCCTTCTGGTAGGCGAAGCTCTGCTTGCGCCCGAAGAGCATGAGGTTGGAGACGGGGGCGGCCGGATAGGAGCGGCGCAGCAGCGAGGAGACGATGATCCTCCAGGAGGTGCGCAGGGTGATGGGGTCGGCGCGCACCCAGCCGGCCGCGATCATCGCCTCGTGAATATCCTCCTCGTCGCCCTTGACGGCGAGGTTGACGGGGTCGCCCAGGAGCCCATCGGGTGTGCGGGTGCGGCCGATGAAGTAGTCGGGGACGTAGAGCCAGGTGAGGACCTGGTGGAGGCGCGGCAGGGCGAGGTAGGCCAGGACCGCCCAGAACAGCAGGGAGTTGACCACGAGCACCGGATCGAGGTGCCAGCCCGAGCCGATGAGCAGCCAGGCCAGCCAGAGCGTGGCGACGGCGGCGATGGCGAAGAAGACGGCATCGAGGACGTCGTCGATGCTCCAGGAGCGGGCATCGACCTCCGACATCTTGGACGGGCCGTCCCGGTAGACGGGCGGCGCCGTCGGACGGGGGCGAGTCACCTCGGATGGCGTCATGACAGCACGCTACCGAATACCTCTGACGTTGGAGGCCGGCCGCACCGCCGCAAGCCACCCCCTCACGCGCTGCCGCGCCCCTCGGACCTGTGGGCACGGGGGACGCGGCAGTCGGAGAACAGCATCGGCGGGATTCTCAGGGCCGCCGATGAGACAGTGCTATGAGATCACTTGAGCACGAGGTCCTGGGTGTCGGAGTAGGCCGCGTACTGCTTGCCGGTCTCCCTGTGCTCTGCCTCCTCGCGGTTGTAGGCGATGCTGGTGGTGCCCTCGGAGAAGGGCTTCAACTTGGTCGACTCCGTCACGGCAACGAAGGCGAACCAGCCCTCAACGTGCCCGGAGCCCGCGTCCTCGGTGTCGATCACATCAAGACCGTCCGCCCTCAGGTCGTCGGCCACCTTTGCTCCGTACGGAACCGTCTTGGGCTTGGATGACGTTTTGTCCTGGAGTGAGGTGGAGTTTGAGAGCGTGCTGCTGTATCCGACGTCTCCATTGAAATCGAGCGTGCAGTGAAGCAGGTAGACGGTATCTGTCTTAGCTTTCTCCTTGTACTTCGGTGCGGCGTAGTCCTCGACCACCTTGTCGCAGGTCTGGGTCAGACCGATTTCCTGGTCCTTGAAGGTCACCGGCTTGATCTCCTGAATCTCGGAGCCGGACTTGGTGGTCTCACCACTCTTGCTCTTGGTGTCCTTGGCATCCTTGTCGCCCTTGTCATCCTTGGAGTCCTCGGAGGGGGATGCATCCGAGTCGTCCGAGTCCGCCTTGGCGGAGGCCGTCGAGGAGGCTCCGGGTGAGGGCTGAGAGACCTCCTCCTCATCGCAAGCGGACAGTCCGACAGCCATGGCAAGGGCGGCGGCGACGGAGAGAACTTTGACAGAGGAGCGCATGGGGATTCCTTTCTGGCGCGCTGGGAATAGCCAAAGTTTGCACCAGACACGAGCCCCCTGCCATGGGGAGGCCACCCAGGGGAGCGCTCCCCGTCTCCGCCCTCTCCCTGCGCTCAGAAGTCCCAGTCCTCGTCCTGGGTGGCCTCGGCCGTGCCCATGACGTAGGAGGAGCCCGAGCCGGAGAAGAAGTCGTGGTTCTCGTCGGCGTTGGGGGACAGGGAGGCGAGGATCGCCGGGTTGACGTCGACGGCGTCGGCCGGGAACAGCGCCTCGTAGCCCAGGTTCATGAGGGCCTTGTTGGCGTTGTAGCGCAGGAACTTCTTGACATCCTCGGTCAGGCCGAGCTCATCGTAGAGGTCCTCGGTGTACTGCTCCTCGTTGTCATAGAGCTCCATGAGCAGCTCGAAGGTGTAGTCCTTGAGCTCGGCCTGGCGCTCGGGCGAGGACTCACGCACGGCGAGCTGGTACTTGTAGCCGATGTAGTAGCCGTGGACGGCCTCGTCGCGGATGATGAGGCGGATGAGGTCGGCGGTGTTGGTCAGCTTGGCGTGGCTGGACCAGTACATGGGGGCGTAGAAGCCGGAGTAGAAGAGGAAGGACTCCAGCATGGTGGAGGCGACCTTGCGCTTCTCGGGGTCGTCGCCGCGGTAGTAGTCCAGGATGATGTGGGCCTTGCGCTGGAGGTTCGCGTTCTCCTCGCTCCAGCGGAAGGCCTCGTCGATCTCCGCCGTCGAGATGAGGGTGGAGAAGATCGAGGAGTAGGAGCGGGCGTGGACCGACTCCATGAAGGCGATGTTGGTGAGCACCGCCTCCTCGTGGGGGGTGCGGGCGTCCGGGATGAGGGAGACCGCGCCGACCGTGCCCTGGATCGTGTCCAGCAGCGTCAGGCCGGTGAAGACGCGGGTGGTCATGTTCTTCTCGGCCTCGTTGAGGGTGGCCCAGGACTGCACGTCATTGGACAGCGGCACCTTCTCGGGCAGCCAGAAGTTGCCGGTGAGGCGGTCCCAGACCTCGAGGTCCTTGTCGTCGGTCAGGCGGTTCCAGTTGATGGCCTGGACGCGGTCGACCAGCTTGATGGGCTCGTGCATCAGTTCCTCCCGGGGTTTGGGTGATCCGGCCTCATGCTACCGATGAGACCGCCGGCCGGCAGTGACGCCCGCCCGAAGAGGGCTGTGGTGCCCGCCGCGCCGGGGCCATCAAGATTCAAACCACTTGTATGATACGAAGGCGACATCAGACTGCACCACAAAAGGAGAGCATTATGACCGACCAGAGCGTAGTCGTCATTACCTTCACCGAGTCCTCCAAGGCGTACGAAGTTCTCAGTGACCTCCGCCAAGCCTCCGCGGAAGGGAGGATCGACGTCGTCTCAGCACTCATCGCGGAACGCGAGGAGGACGGACACCTGCACCTGGCGGAGGGATCGGACGCGACGATCGGCGAGGGCACGGCAACTGGGGGCCTCATCGGCCTGATTGTCGGTCTGCTCGGCGGCCCACTCGGCATGCTCCTGGGATGGGGTGCAGGTTCCGTTATCGGAAGCCTGAGCGACATCGACCATGCTGACAAGCGTGAGACCGTCCTCGGCGACCTCAGCGCCCGCGTCGCTCCCGGAACAACGGCCATCCTCGCCCAGGTATCTGAGGTGACGCCCGAGGTGCTTGACAACATCTCAACGAAGTTGGGTGGAACTGTGGCCCGCCGCCCCGTCTCCGAGGTGCTGGCCGAACTCGAGGCCGCCGAAGCAGCTGCAGAAGCAGCGGATCGCGAGGCACGCCGTACCATTCGCGACAAACGCCGCGAAGAGCGCAAAGAAGCATGGGACAAGCGAGTCGCTGATCTCAAGGAGCACTTCAAGCGCTGAGCACAACACTTTAAAGCGGGCTGCACGCATCGATGTCTCGATGCGTGCAGCCCGTCGTCATTGGCACTGGTGGGGAGAACGGTCGGCACGCCCCAAGGATGCAAGCCCTCTCGCAGATACCTTACGACGAAGCGTCCGGCTGCTGAGCGGCGGCAAGGATGGGCGCCCCCTTCTCAGGCGGGTCACCCTGACCGGCCACGGCACCGCCGTTCATGTCGAAGGCGACGACCTCAGAGTCGTAGTCGTCGTTCGGCGCGGTGGCCAGCTCAACCCTCTGAAGAGTCCGATTTCCCAGGACGGCCGCCAGAACCGGCGCTGCGGCGTCAACCTCCACACCCTTTCCGTACTCACCGAGTCCCCACACTCTCAACTGGGTCACCTGGTTGATATCATCATGCGCATCCAGGTCCACCGTCGCATCGACTCGCTTATCTGCCGGGATGGCATCAAGGACGCTCTTGATCGGCACGGAGGTGAGGTCAACGCCTTTGGAGTGAGTGACGTGACAATAGGATGAGCCCACATGAATACTCTGCTCGGTCTTGAGCGAACCCACACCGACAACCGGAGATGTTAGCGGAAGAAGGAAGTTATCCGGAAGGGTTTTCACGCCTTGGTAGCGTAGCCGGATTTCATTCCAGGAGATCTCCACGCTCTCCACCTCCGAGGAGACCACCTTCATGGCAGCCGGCACGGCCCTCTCGGAGTCATCCATCGGCAGATGACAGGACATCGACGTCGCGCCCTGGGTCCATGTGACGTCAAGTTCCACCTTGTCGGAGTCAGCCAGATTCACTACTTCGTTTCGAGCATTGCGAATGATGGCGAGGACTGAATCCTGTCCGGGATCACCCTTGAGGTTGACGATCACATCCCAGCGATCATCGGTCACGAGCCCCGGATCCACATCAACCTCAACGGACGTGACACCATCAAGACCGGACAAATACTTGCGCACCTTCCTCTTCTTCTTACTGAGAGCCAGAGCGAAAGGTGAGCACCCGCCCACTCCGAAAGCAAGAGACACTGCACCCAGTGCCAGCACCTCACGACGTCGAATACTCATCAACCTCACTCCCCTTCCCTTCATCATGCTTGCATGTGCACGTCAGGCAGAGACGCTTTGGAGTCCGCTCCCCATCAGGACGCAGAGGCAACCACCTGTTGGGCGGCGGCAAGGATGGGCACCCCCTTCTCAGGCGGATCTCCCTGACCGACCACAGTGCCGGACTTCATGTCAAAGGCGACGACCCTCGGCTGGACCTTGCTTTCCACCGAGGTAAGCAGCTCCACCCTCTGGAGTACCTGGTTTCCGAGTACTGTGGCGAGAACCGCAGCGTCGGGCTGAACATCCTCATCCTGCCAGTCCTTCACCCATTTCTTGAATATGAGACGGGCCTGGTGATTGTTGTAATCCTCCGCCTCCAGGCTCAGGACCGCTCCGTACCGCTTGTCGGTGGGGATGGCTTCCAGTGCACGCTTGATCGGCACGGATGTGAGGTCCTTGCCCTTGGCGTGGGAGATGAAGCAGTGAGACCGTCCAATGAGAATGCTCTGCTCGACTCTCAAGGAGGCGAGGCTCAGCACCGGGGAAGTGGGCGGCAGGATGAAATGATCCGGGAGGGTTTCAGTGGTGCGGTACTCGAAGGATATTCTCTCCTCCTCGATCTGGACTCGCTCCATGCCGGGCGATAACGCCTCCACCGTGGCGGATGCAGCCTTGTCGGCGTCCTTCATCGGCAAGTAGCAGAACACGGAGGTCTTTCCCTTGACCCAGGTGACAACCATCCTCACCTCATTGGCTCCGGTCAGGTTCAGCACCTTGGCGTAGGCGTCCCGCACAACTGTTACCACTGACCCCTTGGACGGATCATCTTTGAGCCGCACATCCACGGTCCAACGATCCGGCTCTGAGAACTCCGGGTGCACCTCTACCCGCGCGGACGCCACGGCATCGAGTCCAGAGAGGTACTGCTGCACCTTCCGCTCCCGCCTCTTGCGCGCCATGGCCATAGGCGAGCACCCAGCCACTGCGAGAGCAAGGGATGCGGCCGTTACGGCCAGGACCCGACGACGTCGCACGCTCATCAGACGTCACTCCGTTGCATCGAGAACACCTGCCGCACTCTCCTGTCACAGGGAACCATCAGATTCATGCTCCCGTTACGACGAAGCCGAAGCAGACTTCTGCGCTGCCGCCAGAATCTTCGCGCCCTCTTCCGGCGGGTATCCGGCATCGAAGGCGCCCGCTTTCATTTGGAAAAATACGCCTTCTCGACTGGCAGCACTCGTATTCCATGCGGTCGTGAGGCCAAGCTCTTGAAGTAGCTGATTTCCTGAAACAACGTTTAGGACTTTCGCTGCAGCGGCGACGTCGAGCCCGTCAGACTCTTTTCCAAAAGCAGCGACGTCGAGCGATATACTGCCACTCACGATATCTTCGTCTTCGAGCTCAACTACAGCCCCTTCCCGATATTTAGAGTCGATAGTCTCCACAACCTTTCGGAGAGGAATAGGACTGAGGTCAACGATGTCGGAAACCACCCGAATAGTCACACCATCAATCTCAAAGCTGTCACTCGCACCCACTCCGGATCGTGGCGCCACAATAAGATCAGCCGGAAATTCCTTCACCACTCCTCGACTTACCGAGATACGGCCGCCTCCAGCACTCATGGTGCCCCGACTGGGCTTCGCCAGATATCTGAGATAGTCGAGTTCTGCTCCATTCGGCTCGCTCTCTGAGATCGACCACGACACAGAGGCGCCGTTCTGCACCCATGATGCCGACACGCTAGCAAAGTCATCCCCCACCACCTGCACAACCCGATCATAAGCGCCTTTAAGGACGGCAAAAGTCGCTTCACGCCCGGGATTTTTGTTAAGGAGGATCAGGACCGACCAGGAGTCACCTGCGGTGAAGTTGGAATCCAGCTTCACATTTACTGACTTAACGGCATCGAAGCTCTTCAAGGACTTTTCGATCTGATACCGAGCCCGGATATTCTCCGGAGCCAGTGACCCGCAGCCCGACATCGCCTGCAGCGTCAAGGCGCTGGCACCGACCAGAATCATGCGCCTTGGGAGGGCCTTTCCTCCCGCCAGTCCCGTCACAATCGGACCGACTCACCTGAACGCGCCAGGAAGAGCGCGATGAACAGGAACCGGATGATGCTGCGTCGACGATGAGCCATGACGCCACCGTAGGGCCTCACCCCCGGCGCACGGGATGGGGAACATTCCCCTGCCCGGCCTGTGCGGCTGCCGGCGCGCAAGAAGCCCCGGGCCCACCTGAGTTCTGAACTCAGGTGGGCCCGGGGGCCTGTCCCTATGAGAGGTGGGAACTAGCGGCCGGCGTCAGGCGCGGCGGCGGCTCACCAGCAGAGCCCCTCCCATCACGGCGACCACGGCGATGCCCAGGGGCAGACCGATCCTGACACCGGTGCTGGCCAGCGGACCCCCCGCAGGACCGCTGGGCGCACCAGCACCCGGGGCCGGCGCCGCCGAGTTGGTGGGCGCGGCCTGCTGGGCCGCACCGGACGACGACGAGTCACCCGCAGCGGTGGAGCTGCTCGCGTCGGCGCTGGGCTTGGCGTTCGGGTCCCCGCTCACGTCAGAGCTGGCGCTGGCGGTCGGCGTAGCAGTCGCGTCCGCGGTCGGCTTGGCGTTCGGGTCCGCGTTCGCGTCGGCACTGGGCTTGGCGTTCGGGTCCGCGTTCGCGTCGGCACTGGGCTTGGCGTTCGGGTCCGCACTGGCGTCGGCGGCCGGCTTGTCCGCCGGGTCCGCGCTCGCCTCAGCACTCGGCTTCGCGCTCGCCTCAGCGCTGGGCTTGGCGTTCGGGTCCGCACTGGCGTCGGCGGCCGGCTTGTCCGCCGGGTCCGCACTGGCCTCCGCACTCGGCTTCGCGCTCGCCTCAGCGCTGGGCTTGGCATTCGGGTCCGCACTGGCGTCAGCGGCCGGCTTGTCCGCCGGAGCAGCACTCGGCGCAGCACTCGGCTCGGCGGAAGGCTTAGCGGTCGCCTCAGCACTCGGCTTCGCAGTCGCCTCAGCGCTCGGCGTCGGAACATTGAGAGAGGCGTACATACCAGCGAACTTCAGGTCCAGCACCTTCTCGCCAATAGTCACCTTCTGAGACGCGGGGGCCTTGAGGGTGTATCCGTCGACCTGAGCCTTGTCCACGTCCTGCTGAATGGTGCACTCAGTGCCCACGGGCAGCTCCGGACCGTTGACCGCCGGGCCATTGGCCTTGGCCTTGAGGGTGCCTTCCTGCCCGTTGTCGCAGGTGTAGGTGAAAGTGAACTCCTTGTCCCCGACCTCGGCGCCCTCGACGGAGTTGGTCACCGAGAACGAGCCCTTGGCCTTCGTGTAGGTGTTGGTCATCGTCACCTCGGCCGTCTGATCCTTGGCGATGGCGACGGTCTGCGGCTCCGGGGCGGTCAGCGTGTACCCCGCACGGAAGGCGGAGTCGGTGACCTCAGTGACGGTGCAGGTCGAGCCCGCCTGGACCTCCTCGGAGTGCTCCGAGGTCTTCCCACCCTTCACCATCAGGAAGCCAGTGGTGCTGTCAGTGCAGCTGTAGGTGAACAGGAAGGTGGAGTTGCTGAAGTCGCCGTCGCCGGCCAGGGCCTTCGTGATCGTGAAGTCACCGTGATCCACGGGCACGGCGTCCGCGGAGTTGCTCAGCGTCACGGGCGTGAGCTCCTGGTCCGCGATGGTCGCGGTGCTGGCGCTCTGACCGTTCACCATGAAGGCCGGCTTGCCCCAGACGACACCTTCAGGAGTAGCCGAGGCATTCGTGGGGTCCTCGTTGAATGTGAGGACCGTTCCAACGGGGAAGATGTCCTTGAACACGGTCTTGGCACCGATGCCGAGGGTCATCTCGAGGTCACCACCAGTACCCTCCTGGTTGAGGGTACCCGGGGCCTTCCAGCCAGGGTAGGCGCTTGCCTTCGCGTCACCGGGCAGGTCGTAGTTGACACTGACCTTGAAGGTGGTGTCCGCCGGCACCTTGCCGGTCTGGGTTCCGGTAAGGAGCTTGGTGATCTCGAATCCACCGAAGCCGGGCTTCATCTCAACGTTAATGGAGAAGGATGAGGCGTAGTGCACCGCGTAGGAGCCCCGCAGGCTGGTTCCCAGTGCGGTGGCGTCGTTCTTGTACCGCACACCGGGCTGCACCTTGCCACTCTCGGTGTTGGGGGTCGACTCGTAGCGGACGATGTAGTTGCTGCGGGGCGCGAAGGGACCGGTCACCTTGACGAAGGCGACGTCGCCGTTGAAGGTGACATCGAGGTCGAAGTCGCCCGCGTCGGTGTTCTGGTCGGCGCCGGAAGCGTCCGCGAGCTGCCCGGAGCTGGCACCCTTACCCTCGGAGGTGCCGGTCTCCAGCGTCCACCTGCTCTTGTCGGCGACGTACTTCTGTCCGGGGCCGAGCTCATCGGTGAACATGATGGTCGAGCGGGTCTTACCATCCACGGTCAGAGACTGGCCGTTCTCCTCGAGAGCCGCCTTGATCTGGTCAGGACCGAAGATCAGCTGCCAGGCAATCTTGTCGGAGTCAGCGGTCAGGTCGCTGGCCCACTTGGTGACCTTCTCCGGCTTGTAAGGGCCTTCGACGTACGCGCCGATCTTGCCGCCGGGAACGGCCACGGGAGTGTCCACGCCGTTGGCCTTGATCGACAGGTTGGGCAGATCCGAAGCCCCGTTAGCCACCACCAGTGACGTCCCGTTACCCCGCAGGTCCTTGAAGCCCTGGGCGACGATCTTGTCGAGCTCACTGTTGAAGGTGCAGGTGATCTTACGCTCGGCCACCGAGCACTCACCCACCTTCGTGCTGACGCCATCGTGGTTGAGCATCATCGGCTCAGTGACCTTGTCCTTGCTGCGGACCTGCTCGGGCAGTGCGATCTCAAAGGAGTCTCCACCCTTGGCCTGAGCCTTGCTGGCATCCCAGCTGAACTTCAGCTTGAGGTAGTCACCGCTCTGAACCGCGGTCTTGCTCGGATTCTCCTCGCCGGTGGCGTTGGAGGGGGTCAGTGACAGGTCGGAGATGGTGATCTTCGGGTTGATGGCGGCTCGGGCCTGCATGGGCAGGACCGTCAGCATCGCGGCAACCATCACCACGAGCAGGAGGAGAGCACCTGTGACACGCGCAGGCGCTCTAAGCGCTCTGGGGGCAGGGATCTTTGACACGGCATACCTTTCGGGAGAAGTCCGGCACTCAATTGATGCGGAGCCGAATTTAAGTCCTATATTTACTGGTATCAATGGCGAAAATCTCAAGCGACGGTCACGAATTGGCCGCCGTTCTGCCTCGGAATGATGACGATGATGACGACTTCATCGCTAACCATTCAGGTGGGAGAAATGGATTTTCGACGGCGCTTACCTCGGCCCGTCCCTCACCCGACCCCGGGGTTGCAACCGACAACCGAGGATCGGCAGTATCGCCCGCGATTCCGCCATCCATCTGGCGCCCACTCCGCTCCGGCCATCGCCGCGGGCTCAGACTCCGCATCGGTCCCTCACGCACTTAGTTGACTGAGATAATAGATTCATGAGTCCCGCGGTTCGGGTGGGAGATACCTCCACCCTTGTCAGCAACCTCGTCGACCAGCTCGCGCAGCGGTTGGCGGCCGACGACGCGCCTGAACGCCTCGTCGTCGGGCTCGTAGGGGCTCCTGGTTCGGGAAAATCAACGATCACCAAGCAGCTGGAGACCGGTCTGAAGGCGGCGGGCATCTTCGCCGGACTGGTCGCCATGGACGGCTTCCACCTCTCCAACGCCGTCCTGGAGGAGCTGGGGCGCAGCAACCGCAAGGGCGCACCTGACACCTTCGACGTCGAGGGCTATCTGACGACCCTGGACCGAGTGCGGGCCGAAGGCGCCCCTGAGGTCCTTGTCCCGGTGTACCGACGCGATCTGCACGAGCCCGTGGCGGCCGGTGGCCTCGTGAGCGGAACCGGCGTCGTCGTTACCGAGGGCAACTACCTCGCGCTCGAGACGCGCAGTTGGGGTGCGGCGCGTGAGCGGATCGATCTGCTCATCCATGTTGACGTACCCGAGGAGGTGCTCGTGCTGCGGCTCATCAACCGGCGCGAGGAATTCGGCATGAACCCGCTGACGGCTGGACACTGGGTGCGCACCGTGGACCTGCCCAATGCTCGCCTCATCGCCACGAGCGTCCACCGCTGCGACGAAGTCTGGCGAGACCCTGAGGACGAAGACGAGTCCGAGGTCGACAACGTCAACCGTGCCGACGACGACCTCGGGTAGCACCTCAGCCCGCACACGTCTCACCGAGCCTGCTCGCTTACAGACGCGGGTCACGGCCGGCGGCCCGCTCCGGGCCCTCAGTACTCGAGGCTCAGATGCGTCCGCACGATGGACTGAGACGGCATCGTTTCACTCCTCGGACTATCGTCCCCGCACGTATCCCCGCTGACGCTCCATCGATGATCCGAGGCATCCCATGACACCCCCTCCTGACACGGGCGCTGACACCGACGCGGCCTCCGAGAGGAGGCAGGACCGCAGCGCCCGCATTGCGGTTACGGTCTTCCCGCTCATCATGTTCGGCGCCTTCCTCGCCGCCTTCTTCTCGCCCTCCACCTTCGTGCCGTTGGCCGGCTACATGACGCCGTTGCTGGCCGTCACGATGCTGGGGATGGGAATGACCCTGTCCATCCCGGACTTCACGATGATCGCTCGTCACCCGAAGCCGGTCATTCTGGGTGTGCTCAGCCAGTACGCAGTCATGCCGCTGGTGGGCTGGAGCGTGGCGAACCTGCTGCCACTGTCCCCCGAGCTCAAGGTGGGCATCATCCTCATCGGCTGCGTGCCCGGAGGGACGACGTCGAACGTGGTCAGCTACCTGGCCAAGGGCAACACGGCGCTTTCGGTGTCGATGACCGCTTTCTCCACGATGCTTGCCCCCATCGTCACCCCGCTGCTGACCCTGTGGCTGGCCGGCACCTACATGCAGGTGCCGGCCGGGTCGATGGCACTGTCGATCGTGCAGATCGTGCTGCTGCCGGTGGGTGCGGGCCTGGCCTGCAATGTCTTCTTCCACCGGCAGGTGGCGCGGATCCAGCCGGCGATGCCGTGGGTCTCGGTCGTGGCGATCGCCGCGGTCGTGGCGGCGGTGGCCTCCAAGAGTCAGCCACTCATCGCCACCGCGGGGCCGCTTATGTTCGCCGCAATCGCCTTGGAGAATGCAACCGGCTACGCCCTGGGCTACGCCGTGGCGCGAGCCTTCGGCGTCTCGCGGGCCGACCGCCGCACGATCGGTATCGAGGTGGGCCTGCAGAACGCGGGGCTCGGTTCGACGCTCGCCCTGCAGTACCTGAGCGCGGCGGTGGCCGCGCCCTGCGCGGTGGCGACCTTCTGGCACACGATCACCGGTTCCCTGCTGGCCATGTACTGGCGCCTGCGCGGATTCCCGGCCGGCGAGGATCCGCACGCCACCGTGCGCGAGCTGCGCCGTCGTGCCAAGGAGTCCTCGGCTGCGAGGTGAGCCACTTGCTGTTAGGCGGAGAGCTGCGCGATCCGCCCCGGAGTGAGTGCCACGGCGCCGGCGACGTCGCGCACACTGTGCCCTTGAGCCAGCATGGCGTGCACTGACTCCTCCGTCGCGCTTCGCAAGGCCGCCTCGGCGGAGCGGAGAGCCATCCGGTCGTTACCGACCTTGAGTGCCCGCACGATGTACTCCGGCAGACCATCATCCGGAAGAAGACGGACGTCAATGACAGCCCCCTCCGGCAGATCCGCTGCAAGGATGATGGCGTCGACAATCTCAGCGCGCACCGCTGCGAGAGTAGGGGCCCAGGTATGCGCCGTGGGTTCCTGAACGCACTGCGCCAACCAGTTGTCCGCCTCGCGACTCACCGTCACGTCATACATCGTCATCGTCTTGTCCACCCTTTCCCGAGGACCGGCGCAAGGTCGCGATCGATCGCAGCCAGCGTTCCCACCGGCACCTCTCCAGCATGTTGAGGAACAACAGTGAAGGCCCGAACCCCCTCGGCCGACACCACCTCGTACCGTCGATGCGAACCACGTTGACGAGTCATGACACCACCCAGCGCCTCGATCCGTCGGTTGAGCTCACGCACCTTCACAACAGCAGTTTACACGCTAAACAACTCATGTGTATAGCCACTACACACCACACAGGAGATGATGGCAAGAGCGGTCATCAACAGACACTCACCCATCCAGCACGAGAGTCGGGGCCGGGAGGAATCATGTCCTCTCGGCCCCGACAGCAGTCATGGGCAGGCAGCCGACGGCGGCCGGCTCACAGCATGCAGGAGACGCAGCCCTCGACCTCGGTGCCGGTCAGGGCGGCCTGACGCAGGCGGATGTAGTAGAGGGTCTTGATGCCCTTGCGCCAGGCGTAGATCTGGGCGCGGTTGACGTCGCGGGTGGTGGCCGTGTCCGGGAAGAACAGCGTGAGGCTCAGCCCCTGGTCCACGTGCTGGGTGGCCACGGCGTAGGTGTCGATGATCTTCTCCGGGC
>ERZ772932.91-NODE-91-length-53635-cov-11.023908_pt1 | contig 53635 bp, 41 predicted proteins | sample MGYA00511684_ERZ772932 | MGnify/ENA primary metagenome ERZ772932 (study PRJEB29015, sample SAMEA2738078) | human oral metagenome | biome: human oral; feature: human-associated habitat; material: saliva | place: China | collected 2210 ...
ATTGCTGTCCCCGACGGCGTCGAATGCCCCCGCCCGGAAGGACACGCACCCGGCCACGCAGAATGTCCCCGCAGGCACGGGGCCGCAGCGGCCGGGCAACTGCGCGGGCCCGGCTAGAGCGCGCGGCCGTCGAGGACGTCGGCGACCCAGCAGCGGGCCACGACGAAGTCCTTGTCGCTGGTGCCGGCCAGGACCGCCGTCGGGCGGGCGTCCAGCCGCGGGTAGGAGCCCAGGAACCGCACCACCGGGCAGGTGCGGTGCAGCCCGATGAGGGCGGCCTGGACCCGCTCCTCGCGCACGTGCCCCTCGACGTCGATGGAGAAGCGGTAGCGCCCCAGGGAGTCGCCCACGGGCCGGGACTCGATGCGCGAGAGATTGACGCCGCGGGCGCTGAACTGCTCGAGCATGTCCAGCAGAGCGCCGGAGCGGTCGTGCGGGAGGTGGACGAGCAGGGTGGTCTTGTCGGCGCCGGTGGGCTCGCCCACGCGGCCGGGCCGAGTCACCTTGACGAAGCGGGTGACGGCATCGGGGTTGTCCGCCACGCCTCCGGCGATGACCTCCAGCCCGTACTGCTTGGCGGCCAGCGGGTTGCACAGGACGGCCTGGAAGCCGGTGTCCCCCTCGGTGGTGGCCAGCGCGCGGGCGGGCGCCGAGGTGGAGGTCCCGGCGACGTACACGGCCTCGGGCAGGTTCTGGTGGACCCAGCCGCGGCACTGGGCCCAGGCGTGCGGGTGGGTGGAGATGGCGCGCACGTCCTCCAGGCGGGTACCGGGGCGGCCCGCCAGGACGAAGGTGATCGGCACGGCCATCTCGGCGGCGATGACCAGGGGCGTGGAGGCCACGAGGTTGTCCAGCGTGGCGTTGACCCCGCCCTCGACGGAGTTCTCAATGGGCACGACGGCGGCCTCCACCGTGCGCTCGCGCAGGTGGTCCAGGGCGGTGGGCACGTCCGGGCAGGGGTCGAGCTCGACGTCGACGGGGGCGACCTGGCGCAGCGCCATCTCGGTGAAGGTGCCGGCCGGCCCGAGGAAGGACCAGAGCGGAGCGGGAGCAGTCATGGGCACAGGGTAGCCAGTCCGGACGGTCGGGCTGACGGCGGCTTGCTCCGTGGAACGCGGGGCCCTCACCGGCGGGGCCGGTCCCGCCGCTTGGCCTGGTCAGGAGGGAACAGCCCAAGTCCGGCCAGAGCCGGACTCCCCCACCGGGATGCCGCCTCGTGACACCCTCCCGCGGAGGCGGCTGGCCTGGCAGGCTGGGGCCATGAGTGTCTTCCGCAAGCACGACGACGGCCCGGTCTCCACCGCCCTGGAGGCTCAGGGCCTGACCTGGCTCGCCGAGGCGATGGACGACGGCGGGGCGCACGTGGTGCCAGTGACCAGCGGCCCGGGCTGGCTGGAGGAACCGCGACTGACAACAACCGCCGTGACGCCGGCCGGGGCGGAGGCCTTCGGTCGGGCACTGGCCGTCACCCACGCCGCGGGTGCCCCGGCCTTCGGGGCGGCGCCTCCCGGCTGGGACGGCCGGGCGCAGATGGGCCGCTCGGACATCCGGCTGCGGCCGCACGCCGTCGAGGAGGGCGAGCCGCGCCGCTGGGGCGAGTTCTACGCCGAGGACCGGATCCTGCCCTACCTGCAGCCCAGTCGGGACAACGGCTCGATCAGCGCCGGCGGGGCCGGAGTCGTCGAGCGGCTGTGCGAGCGTCTGCGCGACGGCGACTTCGACACCGACCAGCCGGACCTCGTGCGCGCCGGCGCCCGTGAGCGCGGCGCGCGGGTCGCGGTGGCCCGCACGCACGGGGACCTGTGGTGCGGCAATGTCCTGTGGACCCCGGCCGATGAGGCCGCCCAGTGGGCGCCGCCGCGGGCCGGCCTCGGGCCGCAGGAGCCCGACCCCGGGCAGGCGCCCAGCGGAGCGGCTGACGTTGCGGCCGGCGGGCCGACGGTGGTCGGCGTGCTCATTGACCCGATGGCGCAGGGCGCGCACGCCGAGACCGACCTGGCAGCCCTGGGCGTGTTCGGGCAGCGCTACCTGGATCGCATCTACGCGGCCTACCACGAGGTCTCGCCGCTGGCGGAGGGCTGGCGCGAGCGGGTGGGCCTGCACTCCTGGCACATCCTCATGATTCACGCCTTCCTCTTCGGCGGGGGCTATGGCGGGGAGGCGGTCTCCGTGGCCCGCCAGTACCTGTGAGCGGCCCGGCCCCGTAGGCTGGTCGGGTGAGACCTCGACGACGTCAACAGCGCCTGGTGCGCGGGGTCGTGTACGTCCTCGTGCTGCTGGTGGTCATCGGCATGATCCTGGCGGTGGTGGGGCCGGCCCTCGCCACCGCGGCCCCGACGGCGCCGGAATCCGAGGCAGCACCGGCGTCCCAGCAGGCCTCCCAGCCGGCCTCCGATGCCGCCTCGTCTTCGCGCTCGTCTTCGCGGCCGGCGCCGGTGGTCGTCCTGGCGACGAACAATCTCACCTGGGCGGACCTGCAAGCACAGGCATCCCGCGAGGGTGCCGGTGCGAGCTCCGGCTCGTCCGGCGTCGGCTCGGCGGCCGACCGCCTGCTGGCCTTCGCCCGGCGGGGCGAGCCGATGAACCTGTCCGTGCGCACCCCGGCGGACCGCACCTGCCCGGCCGATGCCTGGCTCACCCTGGGCCGGGGCAAGCGCGCGAGCGCCATCGAACCGTCCGCTTCCTGCGCCGGCCCCACCACCGCGATCCCCCGCAGCACCCCCCTGGTCGGAGCGCTCGGGCAGGACGTCTCGATCCAGGCCGTCGGCCCCGGAACGCAGCTGGCCACAGGATCACCGGGGGGTTCAGCGACCAGGCCCTCCCCCGTGGCGCCGTCGGTGGCCGAGGCCCTGGCCGCCGACGCGGACCTCACCATCATCGACACCGCGAGCGCCGCCTCCACTGACGCCGAGCGGATCGCCGCCCTCGACGAGGCCCTGCGCACGGTCCAGGAGCAGGCGCGTCCCGGCACCCGCATCATCGTCGCCTCCCTGGCCGACGACGAGGCCCCCGGCCCCCAGCTGGCTGTCCTGCCCGCGGGCACGAGGAGCGCGCGCGGCGCCTCCGAGGGTCTTGTCGTCGGCGACTCCACGCACCAGCCGGGCTTGGTCCAGCTGACTGACCTCACTCCGACTCTCGTCTCCGCCCTGGCCGGCCGCCGCGACCCGGCCTTCGACGGCCATGCGCTCAGGCTGCCCGAGACCGGCCGCGCGGGCGTGGCGACTGCCGGCGCCGGCGCCGCCACCGGGGACGCCCGTATCTCGCGGCTCGCCGACGACGCCCTGCACGCCCGCGCCTCCCAGGCCACGGTCATGCGGGCCGGCGCCCTGCTCATGGGCCTGGCCGTGGCGCTCCTGGTCTGGGCGGCCGTCGCGCTGCGCGCCCCAAAGGCGAGCCGGCGCGAGGCCCTCCGCCGCCGGGTCACGTGGGTGGCCGTCTACCTCAGCGCCCTGCCGACGGCTTTGCTGCTGGTCAATGCCGCCCCGTGGTGGCGCGTGGGGGCTCGGGTCGGTTCCCCCTCGGGGTGGGCCTCACTCGTCGCCGTGGTGGCGGCCGCGCTGGTCGCGGCCGGGATCGTGGGACTGGTCGCCGGGATCGTGGCGCTGGTGCGGCGCCGCCGGCGGCCCCGCTCCGCCGCCTCACCGAGTCCGTCGCCCGACTCACCCGCCGCTACGGCCGCCCCCGAGCCGGCTGGTTCAGCCGACGCCCCCTCCGCCCGAGGAGAGGCCGCGGTCGAGCCGCCACCGGACGAGGCCAGCAGGCCCCTGTCCTCGCCTTCGTCGTTGCCCTTGCGGGGGGCGAGCCTGACGGCGCTGCTGGTGGCGGCGGCGATCCCGTTGGCCTGGCTGGTCGACGCCGCCGCGGGCGCGCCCCTGGCCTTCAACAACCCTCTGGGCATGAACGCCGTGGTGGCGGGCCGTTTCTATGGGGTGTCGAATACGGCCTTCGCGCTGGTGGCCGGCGCGCTCGTCGTCGTCATCGCCGGCGCCTGGGTGGCGCTGGGCGGCGGACGGCGGAGCGCGCTGCTGGTGACGGCCCTGCTGGGCGGGGCGGCACTGCTCGTCGATGGGGCCCCGCAGCTGGGCGCGGACGTGGGCGGCGCCCTGACACTGGTGCCGACGCTGGCCTTCCTCGCTGCGGGCCTGGCGGGTCTGCGCCTGAGCTGGCGGCGCTGGCTGGTCATCGGGGCCGCGACGGTCCTGGTGGTGGGCGGCTTCGCCGTCGTCGACCTCCTCCGGCCCGGTGGACCCACGCACCTGGGGCGCTTCGCCCGTCAGGTGGCCGACGGCTCGGCCGCCGGCGTGCTGGGACGCAAGGCCTACGCACTGGTCGGCCCCTTCATCACGAAGCCGATCATGGCGGCAGCCCTGGCCTGCGCCGTGGTCATCGTGGCCGCGGCCCTGTGGTGGGGGCGCCGGCAGGTGCGGGCCTGGCGCTCCGGCACGAGCCCCTACGCCTGGCTCGCCCCCAACGCCCCCGGGGACATTCCGCGCGTGGGGGGACAGGATTCCGGTCCCCCCACGCGCGGAATGTCCCCCTCCGGGCGATGGGTGACGACGGCGCTGAAGTCCTTGGGGGTGCTGACGCTCGTGGCCGTCCTGGTCAACGACTCCGGTGTCACGATGGCCGGCTTCATCCTGGCGTCCGCCGCCCCCGCCCTGCTGGCGCTGACACTGGCCGGCAGTGAGTCGGCGCGCTAGCTCTCGGCCGTCTCCGAGGTGGCCTGCGGGTCCTCACCGTGGTGCGGCTTCTCGGCGGGCTCGACGTCGTCGTCGGCCTTGGGCGGCTGCGGCACGGCGCGGTAGGCGAAGAAGTGGTCCTGCTCGGCGGCCGCCCTCTCGAAGGAGGCACGCGGCACACGGTGGCGGCGCAGCTTGCGCCGGGTCACGGCCCGCAGGACGTCCTTGTACTGGGAGGCGCGGTGCATCGTGCCGGCCCGGTCGTTACCGGTGACGCGGTGGGTGATGTCGCAGGGGACCTCGATGACGGCGAGCCCGGCCACGAGGACGTCGATGGTCAGGCCGACCTCCACCCCCCAGCCGTCGGCCAGAGGCACCGCCTTCTCATAGGCCTCACGGCTCAGACATCGCTGACCGGACAGCGGCGCCACCGGCAGCCACCCAGTGGACAGCGAGATGGCCCGCCTGGCGGCGCGCACGACCCGGCCGCGGCCGCCGGCCCCGGACTGCTTGGGAGGAACCGCGATGGACATGTCGGCCACGCCGTCGACGACCGGAGGCACCAGCTCGGCGCAGGAGGCGGCCGAGTCCCCCAGGTCGGCGTCGATGAACAGCAGCAGCCGGGCGGGACCGTCGGAGTAGTCGCGCATGGCGACGACGGAGGCCCCGGTCTCCATGGCGGAGGCCTTCCCGCGTGAGACGGAGTGGCGGACCGTCACGGCCCCGGCGGCGCGGGCGTGGTCCTGGGTTCCGTCGGTCGAGCCGTCGTCGACGACGATGACGAGGTCCACTCGCGGGATGGAGCGGCAGGCCCGGACAGTGGTGGCGATGCGCTCAGCCTCATCCTTGGCAGGGATGACCACGGCAACGCGCTGGTCGGGCCGCTTGGTGGAACTCACTCCCCCAGGGTATCCAGACTCCCGGCCTCCAGCCGATACCTGAGCGCCTCGTTATCGCGCGCCTTTTTTGTGAGGCCCGTCAAGTTCTGTGATCTCGTGCCATGCGGCGCGGAATCCTCAGGCTCCGCGCGCAGCGCAGGCACGCCGGCCACGCCCCGCGCACGTGGCGTCGGACGCTCCGACACGCCGACGCACCACGAGGAGGGCACCCCTCGCCACTTTCAGACTTTCTTGGGTGATCTTGTGTCAAACCTTCAGCATGGGACCACGGTCCCCGGAGAAACTGAGAAACCTTGCAGCAATGAATCAGGTTCCCTCGTTCGGGAGCCAGAGTCACGTGTTTCGGCATGTCACACCCGGTTTTCGTGGCACAGTGGAGACTAGGAGCCCGTCAACGGAGCCGGGTTCCGCCGGCGCATTTCGCGTCCTTCCGTGTGCCGGGGCGACTCCCCTGCCGCCCCGGCACGCCTTGGCCCTCACCAGCACTGCATCCTTCATGCAGGTCAGTGCAAGGCACTTGCGAGCAGATCAAGCCCCACACTGCCCAGATCGATGCCCCGGTTGTGGAAGGCGCGCAGGTCCAGCTCGCCACCCTCGGTGCGGGCCTGCGCCTGGGCGCTGCGCCGACCGGCCTGCCAGACCCGCTCCCCCACCGCGTAGGCCAGCGGCTGGGCCGGCCACCCCAGGTGCCGGGAGACCTCGAAGCGCAGGCGCCCCTCGGAGATCACGGTGTGGTGGCGCAGCACGGCGGTGACGGTCGCCCGGTTCCACTCGCGGCCGGCCCCCGGGAGGGCGGCGACGTCGTCGGGCACGGGGAGCCGGGAGTGGACGCCCAGGTCCACGAGGACCCGGGCCAGGCGCCAGCGGCGTGCCGCCAGGCGGCCGAAGCGGTCCTCGGGCGTAGGCATGAGCCCGAGCTCGTCGGCGAGGGACTCGGCGTACAGGCCCCAGCCCTCGTCGCAGCCGGGCACGGAGCCCAGGTAGCGCTGCCAGGCGGTCAGGCGCGTGCTGGTGGCGTGCGCGCCGACGTGGACGTGGTGGCCCGGGACCGACTCGTGCAGGACCGTGGTCCGCTCCATCCACGGCCACACCAGCTGCTCACCATCAGCCAGGGAGCGCATGACGACGCCGGGCCGACGCTCCCCGCCGGTACCGCGCGGCTCCTCGTAGTGGACGGCGCCGTCGCCGGGCTCCCCGAGGCGCACCCGGGGACGTCCAAGGCCGTCGGGCGGGTCGAGGATCCGGCCGACGACGGCGTCCCAGGCCTCGTCGGCCACCTCCTGCGCCCAGATCGTGTAGTCCTCCGCATGCAGGGCGCGGGTCGGGTCGGCGCGCAGGTGCCGGTTGAGGCTGCCGGCATCGGCGCCGGGGCCCAGGACGTCGACGGCGATGGCGTCCTGCTCGACGATGACCCGCCCCAGCTCCTCGGTGGCCCAGGCGTAGGTCTCCTCGGGGTCCACCCGGGTGCCCAGGACCCGGCGCATCCACAGGGCGTGGCGCTGCGGGCCGACGCCCTCGGCCTGGGGCGCCCGCGGCGAGAGCGTCGTACGCAGGTGAGAGGCGAAGTCCAGCGCGGCGCGGCGGGCGACGATGTCCGCCTCCTGGAGCTGGACGTGCAGGGTGGCCGGCAGGTCCTCGGGCAGTCCCAGGGTCCGACGTCGGGCGAGGTCGCGCGCCTGCCCGGCGACGACGTCGACCTGACTGAGCGGGGCGATCGCACCGGCCTCGGCGGAGGCGGCCAAGGAAGCGGCCAGCCCCTCCAGTGCGGTAGGCAGCGCCTCCAGGCGGGTGCGGTGCAGGTTCCAGGCGTCCTCCCACTTGGCCTCGGCCTCGGCGAGGTCCGCCTCCTCGGAGCCGGCGCGGTCGGGGGCCTCGGGGGGCCGGTGCAGCTGGCGGGCGATCTGCTGGAACGGCGAGGAGAGGAAACCGAGGTTGCCGCCCTCCTCCCCGGCGGAGATGAACTGGATGGAGGTCTCCAGACGCTCCAGGAGGTGGCGGCGCAGGAGCTCGTCGGAGCCGGTCGAGCGGTCGACGGCGGCCACGCGGTGACGCAGGGAGCGCTCGGCACTGAGACGCTCAACCAGCCCCGCGGGCGAGTAGTCGGGCAGGATGGCCCCGCCGGGCAGACCGGTGCGGGCGGCCGCCTCGGGGTCGTGTGCGCACAGAAGCAGGGCGTACTCGTCGGCAAGGTCGCGCAGGACGACGCCGGCCGCCGCGGTCTCGGAAGGCGAGCGGACCGAGGAGCGGGTGGCGGACTGGGCGGAGGTGTGGGCGGCGGGCGCCGCGGAGGCGGCTGCCTCGACCTCGCGCACACTCAAGGGGGCGCCGGCCGTGCGGACGGCCCGCCAGGTTCCTGAGCTCGGGTGCTGCGGATGGACCGGCGGCCGCTCGGGCGGCCCGGTACTCACCGGGCTGGTCGCGGGGGCGACGCCCGCCGTATCGGCGGGGGTGTCCTGCGCGTGGAAGCCGGCCGCAGATGCAGCAGGTCCGGTTGGAGCGTGCTTCGAGGAGTGATCGGTCATAACAAGCAGGCCTTTCGCTTCACTCGCCGCATGGCGGGCGGGCCCGGCGGCGACATTGCCGTCTCACCAGGGTGCCAGGAAGCGGAACAAAGGTCCATAGGCGCCGCAGATATGACGGCAAAGAAGATTGGATGAATTGGTGGGCGCCCCGCTCCGTTCGAGGGCGGTGGGCGCGGGTGGGACTGGTGCTGGTCCGGCCCCGGGGCACATGACTCAACGATGAGCCCGGGCCGGGACCTCGGTAGCGGGCGAGGGAGCGGGACTCCCTGTCCCCTCCTGCCGGTGCGGAGGCCCGAGAGGGGCTGGCCGGCGATCAGCGGGGGCTACCGGGTAGCGGTCGAGGGGCATCGATGGCGGCCGGCCGATGAGCAGGAGCCCAGCAGGCTGACGCGCATAGCCGTCGACCGCGGCGTGGAGCCGCAAACAGTACGGGTCATCAGTGCTCCTCTCATCCTGGACGGGCCGGGACGCCCCGGCTCGGGGCGCTCGTCGTGCCGTTGTTGTGCTGTGATGCTCGTGCCACGATTGAAGGACGCTGCGGCGGCGGTGTCAAGGATCTGCGGCCGAGGTTCACCCATACCGATATCCGCGCAGGTCAGAGGCATCTTGACGATCTTGAGGCATCGCTGCGCTGCCGCCGTTGGCAGCGCTCACAGGCGAGCGGCCCCCACTTCCGAGCCGCACCCACCGGATCCGGACTGACCACATCATGGTCACTCATGATTGACAGAGAGGGCCGGGCGAGCACAGCCCCACCCACCTCCTTGACAGGTAGGTGAACTTGATTAACCTATCTAGTGTGAAGATAGACCGGCGCAGTACGGACACCCGTCAGCGGCTCATCGACACCACCCTGGACCTCATTGACTCCAACGGGTGGCATGCGGTGACACTGAGCAGGGTAGCCCGCGCCTGCGGAGTTACCACGCCCGCGTGCTACAAGCACTTCCCGTCCAAGACGAGCCTTTTCGAGGCCGCGGCGCGCCGGCTGTCGGCCTCACTGGGCGAGCGCGCGGACACCCTCATCCAGGACGATCCGCTCGAGTCACTCGTCGGCATCGGGACTCTTCTGGTCGACTTGGCCGCAGAGCACCCGCATCTCTTCGAGTTCAATCAGATCAGCCCCGCGGCCATCGCGGCACTCGACCGCCTCGACGACCACCCACTGCTGGCACTGACCCGCGGCGAGGTGGAGCGTCTGGCTGCACAGCAGGGAACCGATCCGACGCCGCTTCACCTCCTGGTGTGGTCCTGCCTGCAGGGCTACACCCAGCTCATCGCCGTCGGCGCCACCACCGCCGACACCACCTTCATCCGCGCAGCCCTGCGCGCCATCGTCACGATTGGAGACAGCTGATGACAGCTAAGAAGGCCCTCAAGAAGACGGGCGACCGCACCCTCATCGTCTACGCCCACCCCTACGACGGCTCCTTCAACCACGCCGTACTCGAGGCCGCCACCTCCGCCCTGGACAAGGCGGGAAGGCCCTACGACGTCGTCGACCTCTACGCCGACGGCTTCGACCCGCGCTACACCGCCGAGGAGCTGGCCCTGTTCAGCGAGGGCGGCACGCTGGATCCGCTGGTGAGCCACTACCAGAGGCTCATCGAGGGGGCCTGCCGCATCATTGTCATCTGCCCGATCTGGTGGAGTGACGTGCCGGCCATCGTCAAGGGATTCGTGGACAAGGTCATGAAGCAGAGCTGGGCCTACCATGCGACGGCCTCCGGGGTGAAGGGCCACCTCACCCACATCCAGCAGGTGCTGGTACTCACTACCTCAACCGCCCCGACTTGGTTCCTGCGCCGGTTCTGCGGCAACTACGTCAGCTCGGTGTTCCTGGGCGCCGCCCTCAAGCAGCTGGGCATGCGCGGACGGTCATGGGTCAACTTCGGCAAGGTCGGCAAGACCGGCCGACGCCAGCACAAGAAGCACCTCAAGCGCGTGGCCCGCCTCGTGGTGAAGTGACGCATGACCCCCAGTATCACCGCGGAGCGCCAAGCCGACCTGAGCTCGGGACGAGACGAGTCCCGAACCCTGGCGGAGATCCTGGCCATCAGCCACTCCACACTTCTGACGCAGGTGGTGCCGGAGGCACCAGAGGAGCTGGTTGAAGCGGCCAGGCACGCCGACTCGCTCGGCATCCTGGCCCGTATGCAGACCATGGGCGAAGCACTGTATACGCACCTGGGTCACTCCGCCTGCCTGGATCTCGCTGACCACCCGGCCGACACGGTCCGGGGCTGGGCAGTCTTCGCCCTGGTCTCCCAGGAGAAGGACGCCGACGTCGACACACTGCTGGCCCTGGTGCGACCGGCCGCGGACGACCCTCACTTCGGAGTGCGCGAGTGGTCATGGATGGCGGTGCGACCGCACCTGGTGCCTCGGCTCGACGAGGCGATCCGCGCTCTGCGGCCATGGACCTCGGAACCCTCGGAGCGCATTCGGCGCTTCGCCAGCGAGTCGCTGCGTCCGCGGGGCGTGTGGGCGCGGCACATTCCCGCGCTCAAGAAGGAGCCCGAGCGGGGCCTTCCGCTGCTCGAGCCGCTGCGTGCCGACTCCTCCCGCTATGTGCAGGACTCCGTGGCGAACTGGATCAACGACGCCGCCAAGACCCAGCCCACCTGGGCCAGAGAGCTTTGCGAGCGCTGGCAGGAGGAGTCGCCCACCCCGGCCACTGAACGGATCGTCAAGCGAGCGCTGCGCTCGATCCGGTGATGGTGTCGGCCAGCTGGTGGCCGAACCCGGACGGGCTGTCCTCTCAGTAGTCACGCGCCCCTCGTCGGGGACATTCCACGCGGCCGGGTGCGTGTCCTTCCGGCCGGGGGCATTCGACGCCGTCGGGGACAGCAATCCCGTCCCCGAACGCGCGAGACGTCCCCGGCCGGAAGAAAGTGTCCCCGCATGCGCAGGATGTCCCCGGCCGTGAGGGGCCGCGGGGCTCAGCGGGCTCTCACCCACCAGGGCGACGTTACGGCGCTGGCATACTTCGGTCGTGCCCGATACCGCTCGCCTCCCCCTGAGTTGGTGGCGTCTGCTCCCCCGCCGCCTGGTCCAGTTCGCCCTCCTGGAGCTGGCCTGCTGCGCCTTCGCCATCGCCATCTTCGTCGGACTCGCGGCCAGCGTCCTGATCTGGAAGTACACGAATCCGCCGATCGCCCGCTACGACGCCCTGCTGATCTACGTCGTCGTCGTTCAGATCGCCTTCGTGGCCCTCAAGCAGGAGACCTGGCGCGAGCTCGGCGTCATCTGCGCCTTCCACCTCATCGGGCTGGCGCTGGAGGTGTTCAAGGTCCGCACCGGTTCCTGGGCCTATCCGGACGCGGGAGTGGTACGCGTCGGCGGGGTGCCTGTCTTCTCCGGATTCATGTACGCCTCCGTCGGCTCCTACATCTGTCAGGCCTTCAGGCGCCTCGACCTGCACGTAGGCGGTTTTCGGTGGTGGCCGGTGAGTCTGCTGGCCGTGGCCGCCTACCTCAACTTCTTCACCCATCACGTCATCGTCGACCTGCGCTGGGTGATCGCGGCCGGTTTCCTCATCGCCCTGTGGGGAAGCGCCGTCCACTTCACTGTCGGCGGTGACCGCTACTGGATGCCGACGACGGTGGCCTTCATTCTCATCGGGGGCTTCCTCTGGCTGGCGGAGAACTTGGCCACGGCGCTGAGCGCCTGGCGCTACCCCAACCAGGCCGACGGCTGGCACCTGGTGCATGCCGGCAAGTTCGGCAGCTGGGCGCTGCTCATCTCACTGAGCTTCGTGCTCGTGGCCGCCATCAAGGCCAAGGAGGGCACCCTCTACGGACGCGGCCTGCCGCGCGTGACGCGCCGGCGCCTGCGCATCGCCGAGACCTGAGCGCGCGCTGCGGCCCGCCACCACCAACGCTGACGGGGACATTCCACACGGCCGGGTGCGTGTCCTTCCGGCCAGGGGCATTCGACGCCGTCGGGGACAGCAATCCCGTCCCCCTACGCGCAGGATGCCCCCGGCCGGAAGAAAGTGTCCCCGCACGCGCGAGATGTCCCCGTCAGCAAGGGGACCGAGGAGGCCAGCAGAAGGACTCACCCGCCCCGGCTCGACGAGAAAAAGAGTCAGAGGTTGACCTGGCGGGAGATGATGCCGGCCTTGGCGCGGCGAACCTCGGGGCTCAGGGGGCTGGAGTCGGCCAGTGCGGCCTCCAGGCGCTTGCCCATGGCCTGCAGCGGCTTGGTGAGCTCCTCGGCCTCCGTGCCGGGGACGAGCTCCCACACCGGGATGGCCAGGCCGTTGGCCCGGAAGGCGCCGACGAAGCGCGCCCCCTCCTCCAGGTCGGACTCGCGCGCGGCGTAGATGCGGGCGAAGGCGTTGAAGAACTCGTCCTCGTCCTCCCCACGCGCCCAGCGCACGAACTCCTTGGCGCCCAGTCGACACCAGTAGGCGTGCTCGACGCCGGGAACGGGCCGGGTCGGGGCGATCTCCTCCTTGGCGCGCTCGATGGCCTCCTCAATGACCTGGCGGGTCTGCTCGTCACCGGCCCCGGCCTGCGGGTCGATCCAGAAGTCGAAGGTCTCGCGCACGGAGACCACCGGCGGCTCACTGGTGTCGAGGATGTCCTGGAGGCGCGGTCCGGGCTCGGGCAGGCCGTCGGTGCGCAGGGCCTGGCCCTCGGGCAGCTCGAGGGTGGCCAGGACGGCGGCGGCGACGTCACGGGAGGCGTCCCCGGAGTGCATGGAGGTCTGCATGGCCACGAGGACCTCGCCGTCGGAGCGCTTGAGCCCCTGGACGAACTCGGGAAGGAGCGTGACGAGCTGGACCTGCTTGCCCCCGTACTCCTTGGTCAGGCGCACGGTGGCCGTGGCAGCCGGGATGATCTGAGCCATCGCCACGAGGTCCTCCTCGGCCGGCAGACCGGCGAAAGGACGGGCGACGAACTCGATGCTCTGCTTGCGGGGCTTGGCCGACGCGGCGGCCGGACGGCGCCCGTGGCGCTTCTTCTTCGACATGCCCGTCAGCCTACCGGCCACGTGGCGCCCCACCGGGGTCGACGACGGCCCGTCGCCACCCCATGACGCGCCTCACGGCAGTTCTCCCCACCGGTTTCCCCCGACGTCACAGGGAGAACAGTCCCGCCGCCGCAGGGAGTAAGGAATGCTAGTCCCATGCGATTCAGTGCGGTGGGCCTTCGGCACCTGGGGATCCGTGTTGCCCGAACGGCCTGGAGCAGCCGCCTGTTCAAGACCGCACTGGTGTTCGTCGTCATCACTGTGTTCCTCACGCTCGCACAGGCGTGGGCTCAGCAGCGACCGGTCATGGCGTCCTCACTCACTCAACCGGAGGCGCCGGCGTACTCGACCTGGCAGGCCTCGGCCGAGGCGAATGAGACGACGTCATGCGACACCTCCACCGACACGAGCCCCACACCGGGAACCCAGTGGAGTGAGGCCTGGCGCTTCGACAGCGGAGCCGACCCATCCGCGACTCTGAGCTCCCCCGTGATCCACCGATGCGGGAACTACCTCGTCGTGGAGACCCGTGGAGAGAAGATCTCCCTGCGCGGTTACCTCCTTGACAAGGCAGGACCAAAGAAACTGTGGGAGCTGCCGGACAAGAACATCAACATATGGGGATCCCCATGGTGGGGCGGACACTTGGTTCTCAATCATGAGATTCTCGATCCGGCCACCGGGCGCACGGAAACAGCCCCGTGGTCCTCAGACAACTGGCCGTACATCATCTCCCCTCATCTCATCATCACCTGCGATTCCTACTGGAACAACAACCGGTGCAGCGCCTGGGACTGGAGCGGCGGGCGCCCCACTCGGCGCTGGGAGCGCAGGTACGACACCCAAACCGACCCCCAGCCGTCAGGAATCGCTGGAGATGACGCCACTGGAAGCATCCTGGTGTCGGCCGTCTCGATTAACAACAACTATGCGGCACGGACTGGTCTCATGAACCTCGCTGACGGGAGCGTCCGCACCGACTGGGCGGGCGAGGATCTGGGGAGGGAATCGACATACATCCCCGCGCAGGACGGGTGGATCCACATCCCTCGGGACTCCGAGACCGCTGAGGCCTACTCCCTTCAAGGAGAGCCGAAGGGGACATTCCCCCTCTCCGGGAGCAATGCGGCGCTGCTCCTGTCGGAGTCGGGAACCCCCACCATGGAGCAGTTCCAGCGAGCCTACGAATCGGGGGACCTCTCCTGGGCCACGTACACCGTCGAGTGCACATCCCCAAGCACCTGCACCTTCAACGGCACCCCCGTGACGCTGCCCCTCGAGAAAGGCCTCGACCGGACTCCGGGGCGAGGCACGCTGCAGCTCGGCTGGCACCTCACCGGCGACCGGCACATCCTGGCGGCCCCGTTCGCATTCCGCCGCCAGTGGAGCCAGTCGACAAACGATGAAACGGCGCTCGTCATCGACACCCGCACATCGCAGGTCATCGCCCCTCCGGGGAGGTCGGCGCATATTCAGGCCAATCTCACCGACTCGCACCTGATGATCGGCATCCACGGGACCGAGATCGTCGGCTACGCGCCCACCTCGTGACGGCCCGCCTGCACCCGCGCCGCGGTCGTCGTCGACGTCGCGGCAGCGGCATTGGCAACCACATCACGACGTCGTGCCACCGCCGTTTCCACGGTGGCCACGAGACGAGAGATCCGATCCAGCTCGGCCAGCGCGGCAGCCGGAGCGATCTCGCCTTGATCCAGGCTGTTGGTCAGCTCTCCCAGCCTCCGATTCTGGTGGCCGATCCAGTTCTGGACAGCCTCGACATGGAGCCCTGACCGACGGCGGCTTGCGGAGCGCACCATCCGAGTCACCGACCTCAGGTTATCAAGAACCGGTTCCTGCAGCTTGCCCCAGACCTGCTCCCAGGTCGGGGACATTGTCAGCACGGACACGGTGTCCACGATGACGTCATCGCCGTCATCAAGGGCTGCAGAGCGCCGCTCGAGCTCCAGGGCCTCGTGTTGAACGCTCTTGCTGAACCAGTCGATGCCTCGAGGTTCACCGAATCTGTTCCAGGCTCGTGCGACGTCGTCATACTCGGCCTCGAAGCGCTGGTAGCGCTGTGCGAGCTGACGAGACTCCGGCGAGCCGGGCTCAAGCGTCCCCACGCGTAGGGCGGTTGAGTCGTAGTCGTAGGTCACCTGTGCGTAGGAGCGGGCGGCTGTTCTTGCTCGACGACGGGCGCTGAGCCCCCGCCGACAGTAGATGACGAGTCTGACCACTCCTGCCGCGCACAGCGCCCCTGCACCGATAACGCCGATACCCGAGACCGTCATGCCGTAGGGACCCAGGTAGGTCTCGGCTTGACGTCCCATCGCCACGACACCGCCGTTCCAGTCCTGAGCGGCGAAACGTGATGCCGCCGCGTCCTGGATGGAAACCTGCTCGGATCGCTTCAGTGACACGTCTGCGCCGGGGTAGAAGGCCATCTGGTGCGCATGAGGGGCCACCGCGATGACAACCACTCCTTCTTTCCAACGACCTCCGCCCGAGGATCGAAAGTCCTGTCGGTAGTCGAAGATGTTCTCGGCATAGTTCGCGGTAGCCGCATCCAGGTTGTTGATACCCCAACCCGTCAGCGATACGACTTCGAAACGAATGTCTTGCCGGAATCTCAGACTCTGCAGATCACGCTGAAGAGCCCGGGAGTCGAAAATGCCGGCCTCATCGCGAACATTGACAGTAGGGACATGACCCTGCCGAAAAGGCCCAAGAATCGCGAGTGGAAGCGCAGAGATCATCAGTACGCATATCGCAATATTCGCAACAAACGTGATGACATCGGAGGTGTTGCGCCGACGACGCTCCGGAACAGGTCGCTCTATGGCCATCATATTGCCCACTTCCGCTTCTTGCTGGGTTCACGTTTCCACCAGGGATCCCTGTACAACAAAGCGTACCGGTAGGCGTTATACACATCCATCACTGGTGAACTGACGGACAGTGCGCCCACCCCCTCACCCGTTACCGCGACCTCATCAACCGCGGGTGACCTCGTGAGCATGCGCACGGTACTTGACATTCGCGGCACTCCTCCCCACCGGCCAGCGAACTTCAGCCCCTCGGCGTCAGGATCCTCTTGCCCGTCACGCCCGAATTGAGCACCACCCAGCATCATGGAGATCTTCGAGCTCGAGCTGCTGCTCCACGAATTCATGTACTTCTTATACCGGCGACGACACCTCCTCCTCTCACCCCTCGACATTCCAGCAAACACCCCACCGACAAAGCGTTCCGCAATCTGCCTCAGCTCCGAAACCACACGACCCAGAACATCGAGCCCCTCCACAGGCCTTATCTGACCTTGAGACAGCCTGCCTTCAAGGCCGTCGACCAACGAACGCAGGGAGTCCACCTGCTGCATCGCGCTCGTGAGCTTCGAGTCATACGCGCGCCCGCCCGATGCGCCGAACCGCTTGACTGCCTGCATATCTGCGAACACCGCATCGCACTCGTTCTGCCACGCGTCCCGCCAGAACTCGGTCAGAGACAACAGTCGGGCACAGTTGATCACCGCCTGCTGAACAGCATCCAATTGCATCGAGTAGGCTTTGACATAGGCCGCTTTATTCCCCACCCTCAGTCCGTACAACTGAAGTCCCACAGGAGTCCCCAACAAACCCCATGATCGCTCAAGTCGACGATAGTGCTTCTGAAGCACCATGTACCTGGCAAGAACCTGAACCCCATAAGGCTCGTCAACAGGAATGAGCGACGTGAACACACTCATGTCGGCGCGCCGTCCAATCACCCGCTCGTATGCCTGACGAGCCTCCTCAATGCCCGAGCGCGCCATCCTTCCTCTCGTCAGATAGTGTCGAAACCAGAGGTTGGCAGCAGCCATGAATATCAAGAACAGTGCGGCAACCCTGAACATCCTGGTAAAACCCACGTGCCAGCCGATATAGGAGGACGCAGTTCCCACGGCAGTGACCACGAGCGCATCCTCGTCACGGTCACTCTGGGTCAGATACTCTTGAATCGAGTACCACACCTCGCTTTGGCCGTCCGAGTCAATATCAAGCTTCGATCCGTAAAAGAAGTTCCTCCCCTGCCCTGCCAGTACATCATCATAGTCGGTATGCGGCGCTTGGGCGACGATCATCACGTTATCAGCCCAGCGCCCCGAGTCCTCCCACGAGATCCATGGGACATCCGTGGGATGAGTGCGAGCATAGTTCCGCACCTCGTCTTGGAGGCTTTCGACTTTGGAATTGGGTAGGTTCACAACCACCACATGGGTCGGCTGCCGGAAGGTGAGCTTCTCAAGCTCCGACTTGACGTAGTCCCGCTGAAGAATTCCGGCCTCGTCATGGATCTCCACTGTCGGATGAAATTGTTTTGCGGGATAGAAGGGCGACTGTCCGCCGTTGATAATGAATGGCGCGACCACAAGTGCCACACCAATGAGGAGATTACCCACATACCCGAAGATCGCTCGTAACCCACCGAGCTCAGAGACTGTTGGCGGCTTCTTCACAGAGCAGCACCCCCAGGATTCTGGATCGTGTCCACCCGAGTCACGGCGCCGGCGTTCACAGCAGCGTCGAGTTCGACCAAACCGGCTGTCCTCTCGGCGAGACGAGCGGCCTGAGCACGAACACCGCGACCGAACCATTGAGCACCGCGCGGCTCCCCGAAGTCCTTCCACGCCCTACTGACGACGTCGTACTCCGCTAGGAATCTCCTGTAGTCCGAACCGACGTCACGACTCCGAGAGGACTGCGCCGGAAGAGTTTCCGCCTTGAGCTCGGTGAGATCATAGTCGTAGACGACCTGCATCATCTTCTTGTGAGCAGCCCTGCCAAGGCGCCGGGCGGTGACGCCCCGCCATATGTAGAAGGCGAGCCATCCACTTCCCGCCATGAAGGCGAGGACCGCACCGACCACCCACATCATCGTGCCGTTCCCACTGTCTGAACCGATGTATGTCGCCAGCTGCCGCCCCATCGCCACGGCTCCGCCATCCCAATCGTCCTGGGCGTAGTGGCTTCCCGCCGCGTTCTCGATCGCCTCCCGCTTGTCGGCAGACAGCCGCAAGTCCTTCGCCGCGTAGCAACGCACCCAATGAGACTCGGGCGCCACGACCAAGAGGATCGTTCCATTCGCCGGACTACCGACGTCGGAGCCCTTGAACCACGACGAACCTTGTGTGCCGTCGGCTGCGTACTTGACGGTCTCCTCGTCAATGTTGCCGATACCGGCTCCGGGGACCGAGAGCACCACGATACGAAGCTCGCGATCGTAGTGCTGCTCCTCCAGGCCGCGGCGAAGAGTCTGCTCGTGATAGATACCGGCCTCATCGCGGACAACCACATCGGGACGATGCCCAGATGCGGAGGGGTGGAGGAGCACCACCGGCAGAAGCAGGATCGCGATCAACGCCCCGGCAATATTCATCACGAACATTGCGACCGCTCGAAGACCACCAAGGCGGATGATCGCAGATTGCTTCATGTGACATTCCTTGTTAATAACCGAGCCGACCTCGAAGGCTGTCCCGTCTCCACTCTTAGCGGTTTGAGGTTAACAGCATCAATTGTCCAATCTCATCCACATGCACGTATTTCCTCGTCGAGGACCGGGAACGAGCACGATCCCGGCTCAGAAGCTCGAGGAGGAGCCCGCCCCGGAGAAGCCGCCGCCACCCCCGGAGAAGCCACCCCCTCCCGAGGATCCGCCGCCCGGGGTGAAGGTTGACGCCGCGCTGTAGCCCATCACCAAGGACGAGACCGGGGCAAAGGAACGGAAGGCCGCATTGTCGAAGCCAGTGAGGCCGGCGATCGCCGGCGACGCCGAGTTGACGCGGATCGTGGCATGGGGGTCGTACTTGCCGTAGCCACCGCCCAGGGACCAGGCGCCGCTGTAGGCCGCATACCGACCGGAGCCGCGGTAGCTGTTGAAACGGCGACGGCGCTCATCGGCGTACCGCGAGGTATCGACGTCGATGGCGTAGCGGGCCAGGCCGTCGGCCTCCCCATGGGTGGCGTCGGCGATCCGGTCGAGCTCGTCGAGGGCCTGAGACGGCTGGAGCCTGCCCGCCGAGAGGTCCATGGTCATGTGGTAGAGGCGCTCATGAAACCAGCGAACCTTCTCCCGCGTACCCATCGTGTTGACCGGCAGCCTGCCGGAGGAGTCGATCTTGTGGCACAGGGTGAGGAGCGCCTGGAGGTCCTCAAGGACTGGGCCCTGCTCGTTGTACCAGGCCTGCTCCCAGCCACGGTCCTGGTTGAGGAAGGTTGCGGTGTTGGCGACGACGTCGTCGAGCGTGTCCAGCGCAGCCGATCGTCTTCGCAAGTCGGTCGCCCTGCGGAGCATGGAGAGACCGAACCACTGGGTGCCTCGGGGGCTGCCGAAGTCCTGCCAGGACCGGGCCAGGTTCTCGTACTCGTCGCGGAACCAGCGGTAGCGGGCCATGACCTGCGCCCCGTGGGGCTCCTCGGCCGGGATTCGCTGGGCGTGCCGTTCAGTGGCCCTGTAGTCATGGGCGACCTGCGAGTAGTGGCGCAGCGCCTCACCGGCCCGTCGGCGGGCCATGAGTCCTCGCCACAGGTAGACACCGATACCGGTGGCACCGAGTCCGGCGACCGGGAAGGACAGCTGCAGGAGGAAGGCTCTCAGGTCGCTACGAGGCTTACCGACGTACTTCGTGGACTTCTTCCCCATGGAGACCAGACCCCCGTCCCAATCCTTCTCCCGGAACTGGGATTTAGCGGCATCCTGGATGGCGTCCTCCTGGCTGCTCATCACCTTGACGTCCTCACCGAAGTAGCAGCCCACCTTGCGCGAGTCGGGGGCAACCGCCAGGATCACCAGGCCGTCACTCCAGTACTTGGGGTTCGACGTCGAGACCCACGGAACATCAGTGTCGCTCGCATGCGAACGGGCATACTCCAGCACAGCGTCGTTGAGGTTGGAGACGTCCTCACCCGGCACCGTCAGGACAGCCAGGTGAACCTGCTTGCGGAACTCCAGATTCTTGAGCTTGTCGCTCAGCGCTGCGCTGTCAAGCACGCCCGCCTCGTCCTGGACCTCGACCGTGGGCCGGTAGGTGGCCACCGCCTCCTTCTTCGATGGCCAGAGCCATACGATCAGCGGCGAGAGGACCAGGGTCAGGCCCAGGACCATGATGGCGGTGAAGGCCACCACTGAACGGGTTCCGCTCGAGCGTGTGGCGGGATTCTGCCCCAGCTGCTCCATCCGAGCCCCACTTCCCTACTAGCTCCCTACTGGCTGGACGTTTTCAGTGCCGATCCTAGCGGGGGCCGGGCGGCCCGGGAGGCGGGCAGAGACAGCACCGACACGGGCCTGCCCGCACCGGCTCAGAAACTCGAGGAGGAGCCGGACCCGGAGAAGCCGCCACCACCGCTGTAGCCGCCGGAGAAGCTGCTTCCTGAGAAGCTGGACCCGGAGCCGGAGCTGCTCGACGGCGTGTAGGAGGAGGCCGAGCCGTATCCCACCACCAGGTCGGAGACCGGGGTGAAGGAGCTGAAAGACCCGCCGGCACCGACGCCCGAGCTGGACGAGCCGGATGAGCCGATGGCAGAGATGGCCGGAGACGAGGGGTTGAGGCGGATCGTCGAGTGCGGGTTGTAGCTGCCGTGTCCCCCGCCCAGGTACCAGTAGCCCGCGTAAGCGGCGTCCGTGGACGAGACCGAGTCGTCGTAGCGTCGACGGCGCTCGTCGGCGTAGCTGGAGGTGTCGGCGTCAATGGCCTCGCGTGCGAGCCGGGAGGCCTTCGTCCTCGTCTCACTGGCGATCTCGTCGAGCTCGTCAAGCGCCGCCGAGGGCTGGAGCGAACCGTCCTCCAGCCCGGAGGTCATGTCGTCCAAGCGTTGCTTACGGGAGCGGACCCAGTCCCGCTCCTCCTTGGCGCGCTCGGCGATCGCACCGTTCTCGGCGGCGTCGGAGCTGTCGACCTGGTGGCACAGTCTCCGCAACGACTGCAGGTCCTCCAGGACCGGCCCCTGCTCGTTGTTCCAGACGCGGTCCCAGCCGGGCGACAGGCTCAGGAAGGTGGCGGTGTTGGCGACGACGTCGTCGAGCGAGTCCAGGAGCTCGGAACGCTTCTCCAGCTCGGTGGCCCGTCTCAGCACCGACATGCCGAACCACTGGGTGCGGTAGGGGTTGCCGAAGTCCTGCCAGGAGCGGGTGACCTTCTCATACTCCTCACGGAACCACCGGTAGCGGGCCATGACCTGGGCACCGTGCGGCTCATCCTCGGGGATCGTGCCGGCCAGGAGCTCGGTGGTCTCGTAGTCGTGGGTGACCTGCGAGTAGTGGCGCAGCGCCTCGCGCGCCCGGCGTCGCGCCGCGAAACCGCGCCACAGGTACCACCAGAGCCAAATGAGGCCCACAAGTGCCGAGATTCCAGGCAGGACGTAGGTCGTGCCCACATCACCGCCTCCGGGCCGACCGATGACGTCGGCGGTCTTGGCCGCCATGGAGAGAGTGCCCCCGTACCAGTCGGCCCGGCGGTACTGTTCCTTGGCGGCGTTCTGGATGGCGGCCTGCTGCTCCAAGGGGACCGCGACGTCCTCACCGAAGTAGCAGCCGACCTTGCGCGCCTCCGGGGCGACCGCCAGGATCACCAGGCCGTCGCTCCAGTAGTTGGGGTTCGACGTCGAGATCCACGGGACGTCGGTGTCGCCCTGGTGCGAGCGGGCGTACTCCAGCACCGAGTCGTTAAGGTTGTCGACGTCCCAGCCCGGGACTGTGAGCACGGCGACGTGGACGTCCTGACGGAAGCGCATCGCCCGGATCTCCTTGGCCAGTGGCTCGCTCTGGAGCACCCCGGCCTCGTCGTGGACCTCCACGCTGGGGTGATGGCTCTCCCCGAAGGGCCAGATGACCATGATCGGCAGCACGGCGATGAGGGCCAGGCTCACCACCACATTGGCGACGAAGGCCGTCACCGACCAGATTCCACCGAGCCCGACGATGCCGGACTGTTTCATGTGCCTCATCAGCACTTCCTTCCTCTGACGTGAGCGTGGCGTGTGAGGTGTGCCGACGTCAGCATCCCGGGAAGGTCCCGTCCCCGAGATATCCCGCGCCGGCATTCAGGAGTCTTCGCGGGCCCGCGTGGCCGACAGGCACGACGGCTCTCCCCTCGGCACCAGGGCTGACCGGATTCCAGTAGCCGGCGTTCCTTCCGGGTTCGACGACGTCCAGCAGGGCGTGGGTACCCGGACGGGCGGAGGCTTCGACGTCGAGAGAGCCGAGAGCGTTGAGGGCAGGCTCGGCACCGGCCGCGCTGAGCGACAGGCCGCGCCCCGCCCGGCGAGCATCGGCCGCCATCCAGGCAAGCTCGTCAAGCGCCGCCGAGGGCTGCAGCAAGCCGGCCGACAGCTCCGCAGTCATCTCGCTGAGGCGCTGGTGGTGGGCCCGCACCAGCTCGCGCACCTCCACCGTGCCGCGGGGAGTGAACGCGCAGGAGTCGATCCACTGGCACTGACCCAGGAGCAGGTCGAGCTCATGAAGAACCGGTTGCTGCTCCTGGCGCCAGAGCCTCTCCCAGTTGGAGGACAGGCTCAGGAACGCGGCGTTGCTGGCGATGATGTCGTCGGTCGACTCCAGCGCGGCCGAGCGCCGCTTGATGTCACGGACCCGCTGGAGCACTCCCGGTTCGAACCACTGGGCGCCCCGGGGGCTGCCGAGGTCCTGCCAGGAGCGGGTCAGGCTCTCGTACTCGTCGCGGAACCAGTGGTAGTGGGCCATGACGTAGGCGCCGCGGGTCTCGCCTTCAGGGATGAGACGGGCATGGAGCTCGGTGACCTCGTAGTCGTCGGTGACCTGCGCGTAGTACCGCAGCGCCTGCTCGAACATCCGCCGTGCGGACAGACCGCGCCACAGGTAGTAGCCGACGCCGCCGGCGCCCAGCAGGGCCGGCAGGAGCGTGAGGGCGGCGAGCGAGGGCGCCCACACCGCTACGGCGACCGGTGAGAGCGCGCCCGCCAGGCCCGCCGTCATGATGACGCAGAAGGACAGCAGCGAGCGGATCCCTCCGAGGCGGGTGACGAGAGGAAGGCGCGTGGGCGGCATCGTCTTCCTCTCATGAAACCTCGACGTGGGTCCTGGCCGGCTGATGACTCTGCGGCCGCCGGCCGTGCCTCATCCTTACCCGCGGTCACGCCGTCTGCCATGGGGAGAGCAACACGGGGCGGTCAGCCTGGCCTGTACTGCACGAGGGTCGGCTGCTACTGGAGGAGGGTTGTGCGTACTGCACGAAGCCCCCACCCTCGTGCAGTACGCACAACCCCTGGCCAGTACACCCCGACCCTCGTTGAGTAGGCCGGGACCGGCTCAGGACCGGGCGGCGATGGCCTCGATCTCGACGCCGGCCCCCAGCGGCAGGGCGGCCACCCCGAAGGCGGCCCGGGCCGGGAGGGTCTCGCCGGTGAAGTAGCGGGCGTAGACCTCGTTGACGGCGGCGAAGTCGGAGATGTCGGCGAGCAGGACCGTGGTCTTGACGACGTCGTCGTAGCCGAGACCGGCCTCGGCCAGGATGGCGCCCACGTTCTTGAGGACCTGCTCGGCCTGGGCCTGGATGTCACCCTCGACGAGCGCACCGGTGGCCGGGTCGAGCGGCACCTGCCCGGAGACGAAGACGAGCGAGCCGGCCCCCTGACCGGTGGAGACGCCCTGGGAGTAGGGGCCGACGGCGGCGGGGGCGTTGGTCGTGGCGATACGGCTGACGGTCATGGTTCCTCGTTCCTGGTGGACACTGGGGTTCGGCCGCGTCCCCGGCGGGCGGAGCGGCGGCCCGGGTGACAGCGCAGTGGCGCCGACGCCCGGGCCAGAGTACCCATGTCCTGCGCACCACCTGCTTCTTAACCTCGGAGGCAGCCGACCATCCAAGCCGACGCCTCCCAGTTGCTCCCACGTATGAAGGACCGCCATGAAGCTGCCCGGTATCCCCTCGCGCGATGCCCTGACCGCCCAGGCCCGAGGCCTCGCCGAACAGGCCGCCTCCGGTGCCGCCAAGGCCGCCGACACGATGTCCCGGGCAGCGGCCGACACGGGCCGAGCGGCTACCCGCACGGCCGCCCAGACCTCCCAGCGCCTCGGCGTCGACCGGCTTCCGGGCCTGTCACACCTGGCGCCGAAGGCCCCCACCCCGGTCGACACCGACGCCGGGCCACGGCTCACGGGCACCCCCTTCGCCCGGACCCTCGCCACTGCCTTCGCCGCCCGCCCTCACACGCGCAGCGCCGGGAGCCTCCTCATGGGCGCCGACTTCATTCGCACCGGGCTTCGACTGGGAGGCCGCGAGCGCAAGCAGCTCAAGAGCCACGGCTTCGCCCCCGAGACCATCGGCGCCACCGGTGCGCCCGAGCTCGATGTCGCCGAGCTCATCCACGTCCACGGTCGCCGCCTCCCCAACCTCATGCGCAACGCCTCCTACCGGGTCATCAAGCGCGACATGCGCGCCGTCACCGACCACGGATCGGCCACCGGCTCACTGCACCGGATCGGGGTCTCGGAGCAGGAGCAGGCCCGGGGCGCCATGGGGTGGACCCGCCTGTGCGTGGACACCGATCAGACGGACCGGCTGCCCGTGCTCTCCGAGGACCATCACCTCGACGTCGTCATCGCGTCGGTGGGTCAGGAGCCCGGCGAGTACGCCAGTGACATGGCGGGCCTCCTGCCGCAGGGGATACCGGCCGAGGCGTGGCAGGCGCTGTCCGCCGACCCGACCCGCCCGGTGACGCGCCTGCACCTGCTGGGTCAGGACCGTATCGGGGTCGACGCCGGTGGGGACACCTACATGCTGTTCAGGAACGTGCCGCACGCCGTGCGCGGCTCGCTGCTCATCATGGGCAACCGGGTCAGGCGGGCCGAGCTGTGGCTGGCGGACCGTGCGAACCTCGACATCCTGGAGTGGCTGCCGGTGTAGGGGAGCTCCGGGCCTCGGGTATCGGGCCTCGTGCCCGCCGCTGGCCATCCGCCTCCAACCCACCACCTCCAGCCCGCCGGCCGGCGGCACGGGCAGCAGGCATGGCTCCGACTGGCCGCGCCCGCCCCACCGCCCGGGACCTACGACACTTCCACAGTGACCCTCACGGCGAGCCCTCCCGCAACGCCGTCGTCGTCGGGCATGGCGCCCCGCCAATCACCGCGTCCCAGCCTCGGAACGGCCAGTGTTTCGCACAGCGAAACGGGCTGATCCGACCAGTGGCACGTGACACACTGTGCCCATGCACGCACGCGCAGGACAGCCAGCACAGCCCGAAGATCTCATCGACGTCGATGAGGTCGTCTCCGCCTACTACGACCTCGTCCCCGCCCCCGCCGTCCCGGCCCAGAAGGTCGTCTTCGGTACCTCCGGGCACCGCGGCTCCTCTCTGGACACCGCCTTCAACGAGGCCCACATCGTGGCCACGACCGCCGCCATCGTGGAGTACCGCCGCTCCCAGGGCACCGATGGCACCCTCTACCTGGGCCGCGACACGCACGCCCTGTCCGAGCCCGCCTGGCGCACCGCCGTCGAGGTGCTTGCCGGCGCCGGAGTGACCACCGCCGTCGACGCCCGGGGCGCCTACACGCCCACCCCGGCCGTCTCGCACTCCATCCTCCTGGCCAACGGCGCCGGGACCGAGGCGGGGGTGCGCACGAGCGGGCCCGGCCTGGCCGACGGCATCGTGGTGACCCCCTCCCACAACCCGCCGCGCGACGGCGGCTTCAAGTACAACCCGCCCACCGGCGGCCCGGCCGGCTCGGAGGCCACCACGTGGATCGCCAACCGTGCCAACGAGCTGCTCGCCTCCGGGTGGCAGGACGTCCCGCGGGTCCCGGTCGCTGAGGCCCTCGACGGCCCCCACATCATCAAGCACGACTACCTGGAGACCTACGTCAACGACCTGGAGAGCGTCATCGACCTCGAGGCGATCCGCAAGGCCGGCGTGCGCATCGGGGCCGACCCGCTGGGCGGCGCCTCGGTGGACTACTGGGGCGCGATCGGTGAGCGCTACGGCCTGGAGCTCACGGTGGTCAACCCCGAGGTGGACCCGGCCTGGCACTTCATGACCCTGGACTGGGACGGCAAGATCCGCATGGACTGCTCCTCCCCCAACGCCATGGCCTCGCTACGGGAGAAGATGACACCCGACGCCGAGGGCAAGACCCCCTACGACGTCGCCACCGGGAACGACGCCGACTCCGACCGCCACGGCATCGTCACCCCGGACGGCGGGCTGATGAACCCCAACCACTTCCTGGCCGTGGCCATCGAGTACCTCTTCACCCACCGGCCCGGCTGGCCCGCCGACGCCGCCGTCGGCAAGACGCTGGTCTCCTCCAGCCTCATCGACCGGGTGGCGGCCGCGATCGGGCGCACCCTCATCGAGGTGCCGGTGGGCTTCAAGCACTTCGTGCCCGGTCTGCTCGACGGCTCGATCGGCTTCGGCGGCGAGGAGAGCGCGGGGGCATCCTTCCTGCGCAAGGACGGCACCGTATGGACCACGGACAAGGACGGCATCATCCTGGCCCTCCTGGCCAGCGAGATCATCGCCGTCACCGGCAAGTCCCCCTCCCAGCTGCACGAGGAGCAGGTGGAGCGCTTCGGCGCCAGTGCCTACGCCCGCATCGACGCCGCCGCCTCCAAGGAGGAGAAGGCCAAGCTCGCCGCCCTGGCCGCCGAGGACGTGACCGCCACCGAGCTGGCCGGCCAGGAGATCACCGCCCGGCTGGTCGACGCGCCCGGCAACGGGGCCCCCATCGGCGGGCTCAAGGTCACCACCGAGGACGCCTGGTTCGCCGCACGCCCCTCGGGCACGGAGGACGTCTACAAGATCTACGCCGAGTCCTTCAAGGGTGCCGACCACCTGGCCCAGGTGCAGGAGGAGGCCAAGAAGGTGGTCGCGGCGGCCCTGGGCGGCTGACGGCGCAGGCACAGTCCTACCCCACCGAGCCGGGCACGTCTCGCGGCCTCGACAGAATTTCTGTCGGGCTACGCGAGAAGTGCCCGGCTCGGCGTCTGCCTGCCTTTCTCCCTGTCTCCCACGAGCGGTGCATCCACCACCTGACCCCACCCGCCCTGCCCACGGGGACATTTCACGCGGCCGGGTGCGCGCCGCCCCGGACGGGGGTGTTCGACGCCGTCGGGGACAGCAATCCCGTCCCCCAACGCGCAAGATGCCCCCGGCCCGACGAAAGTGTCCCCGGGCGCGCAAGATGCCTCCGGGCGCGCAAGATGTCCCCGGGCGCGCAAGATGTCCCCGGCCGTGACGGCGGGACGCGCGGGGACACTGGTGAATGCTCGACGTCGGCCTACCGACTGGTGAAAATATGGCCATGGGTACCACCGACTCCCCCGTCCTCCATATTCGCACTGCTCGGACGGCCCGGGCGGAGCAGGCGCAGGACGCGGCCATGGCCGCCGCCCTGGAGGCCATCTGCTTCCCGCCCGAGTACGCGGCCAGTCCGGCCGCGATCGCCGAGCGGATGGCTACCTACGCCGACCACTTCTGGCTCATCGAGGACGAGGGCGGCATGCTGCTGACGCTGGTCAACGGACCGTGCACCCACGAGCGCGACCTGAGCGACGAGATGTACGAGGCCCCCACGATGCACGACCCCGATGGGTCCTGGCAGATGATCCTCGGCGTCGCCACGGCTCCCGCCGCCCAGGGTCAGGGGCTGGCCACCCGACTGCTGCGCACCGTCATTGAGACGACGCGTGTCCACGGCCGCCAGGGCCTGGTGCTCACCTGCCTCGACGACCTCGTGGGCTTCTACGCGCGCCTGGGTTTTGTCGACGAGGGCCTGTCCGCCTCCCACCACGGCGGCGTGCCCTGGCACCAGATGCGGCTCACCCTGGTCTGAGTACCCGCAGCATCCAGACGTCACCGCGGCGGCATCTTCCTGCCTCGCACCGCCCTGCTCACGGGGACATTCCACGCGGCCGGGTGCGCGCCGCCCCAGCCGGGGGCATTCGACGCCGTCGGGGACAGCAATCCCGTCCCCCAACGCGCAAGATGCCCCCGGCCGGAAGAAAGTGTCCCCGGGCGCGCAGGACGTCCCCGGCCGGAAGGGAGTATCCCCGCACGCGCCGGATGTCCCCGGCCACCACCGCCGTCACCGCACAACCACCACCTGACCCCACCGCCCGCCCACCACCGCAGTGTCCCCACACGCGCGGAAAGTCCCCGCAGATGGCGACTCGCCGGGTGCCACAGGTCGCCGGGTGCAAGCCCCTTCCACAGGGCTGACGACGTCGGGCGCCTCCTCCCGCGCATCGCCCCACGATGGGAGGCATGAGTATCACCGTCCTCGAACGCACAAGCCCCGCGCACAGTCTCACCCCAGCACCATCGCTGCCGCTGCTCCTCACCTCCGATCCGGTCATGACCGGCGCATCCCGTCTGTCCGCAGGCCCGGGACTCACCCGCATCGCCCCGGGGACCTACGTGCCCTCCCAGGAGTGGGCGGAGGCCAGGCCGGACCTGAGGCACATGACCCTCATCCGGGCCGCGATGGCCAAGACCCGCGGCGACGTCGTCCTGCTCGGCCCATCGGCCGCCGTGTGGCTCGGGCTGCCCCTGGTGGGCCGCCTCCCCGGCCGAGTGCAGTGCCTCCGCCTCAGCGAGGCCCGGGCGCGCACGGCACTTCTTCAACGCCATCGCCGCCCCGGTCTGGGCGACCTGCTGAACGCTTCCGGCGCCCATACCTCGTCGGTCGCCGACACGGTCGTTGACCTGGCCCGGTGGGGCGGGCTCACCCAGGGGGTCTGCGCCATGGACGCCGCCCTGGCCGCCCACCTGTGCACCCGCGCCGAGCTGACCGACGCCGTCGACCACCTGGCCGCCGGCGCCCGCGGCATCCGCAGCGCCCGCACCGCCGTCCACCTGACCGACGCCCGCTCCGAGTCCCCCGGCGAGTCCCTCTCCCGCGTGCGCATGTGGCAGGCCACCCTGCCCCGCCCCGACCTCCAGCACAAGGTCCACATCAACGACCACATCTACCGCCTCGACTTCCTGTGGCCCCGCGCCAAGGTGGTCGGAGAGTTCGACGGCCGCATCAAGTACCGCAAGAACAGCTACGGCCAGAATGCCGAAGACACCGTCCTCAACGAGCGCCGCCGCGAGCTCACCCTGACCCGCGCCGGTTACGACGTCGCCCGCTGGACCTGGGAGGACGCCTGGCCAACCGCCGCCCCCGCCATGCTGCGCGAGCTCGCCCGCCACGGCATCCACCCCACCGGGGTGCGCTGGTAAGACGCCACCGATCCGGGCACCACCCTGCCCACGGGGACATTCCACGCGGCCGGATGCGCGCCGCCCCAGGCGGGGGCATTCGACGCCGTCGGGGACAGCAATCCCGTCCCCCAACGCGCAACATGTCCCCAGCCGGACGAAAATGTCCCCGGGCGCGCAGGACGTCCCCGGCCATGGCCGCAGCACCCGGACGTCACCGCAGCGCACCACCCACGGGGACATTCCACGCGGCCGGGTGCGCGCCGCCCCGGACGGGGGCATTCGACGCCGTCGGGGACAGCAATCCCGTCCCCCAACGCGCAAGATGCCCCCGGCCGGAAGAAAGTGACCCCGGGCGCGCAGGACGTCCCCGGCCAGAAGGGAATGTCCCCGCACGCGCCGGATGTCCCCAGCCAGCTCTGGGGGCGAGCGATTAGGGTGAGGGCGTGAGCCAGTCACGCCCGTCGAGGCCATCCAAGCACCACGTCGAGCACCCCTCCGCGCACACCGATCCCCCGCGACCGACGCCGGCCGCCGGATCGGCGGACTCCCCCGCACCTTTCGCACCCTCCGCACCTGCCGGCTCCCCGACGAGCCCGGAGGCCGCGTCGGCCGACCAGGCCCTGACTCCGCCGGGAACCACCACGGCACCCTCCGGCACCACGGCGCCGCGCCGAGCCCCCTCTCAGCAGTCCCGCCCCGGCCCGCAGGACGACATCATGCTGGCCACCGGCAAGCCCCGGCAGACCGAGCGCCCCAAGCCCCCCACCCAGGAGCAGATCCGCCGTCAGCCCGGCCGCAAGGCGTGGGTCCCCAACCAGCACGGGGCCTGGTCGATGCTGGTGCTGCCGCCGATCGTCGGCTGGGTCGTGGGCGGCTTCAGCTGGGTGAACCTCCTGTTCCTTCCCGCCTGGTGGGGCGGCTACCTCACCTACTGGTCCTGGTCGCAGTGGCTGCGCACCCGCTCGGCCCGCAAGCGCGCCCTCATCATGCTGCCGCTCCTGGTCTACACCGGCTGGACGGCCTCCCTGGCCCTCATCACTCTGCTGGTGGCGCCCTACCTCATCCAGTGGGCGGTGCCCCTGGCGCCGCTGTTCGCCATCGCGTTGCACCAGGTGTGGCGCGGTCACGAGCGCTCACTGCTCTCGGGGCTGTCGACGACGACGGCCGCCTCCCTCATGGCGGCCGTCACCTACAGCCTGGCGGTGCGCGGCGACGGCGGCTTCCTGGGTCTGGGGACACCGAGCTCCCCCCTTCCGGGGGCCTCCCCCAGCGGCGCCCTGACGGGCTGGTCCTGGATGTGGCTGGCCACGGCACTGACGGCCGCCTACTTCGGCGGGACGGTCCCCTACATCAAGTCGATGATCCGCGAGCGCTTCAACTACACACTGCTGGCCGGCACGGTGGCGGCGCACGCGGTGGTGGCGGTGGTGACGTGGTGGCTGGCGTCGTCGGGGATGCTGCCGTGGGGGCACGCCGTCCTGTGGGTGGTGCTGACGGTGCGGTCGCTGGTCATGCCGCTGTGGCAGTGGCAGCTGGTGCGTGCGCGCCACCGCCCGCTGCGCCCGGGGACGATGGGCATCGTCGAGGTCTTCATGTGCGTGGCCTTCCTGGTGACCATCTCGGTGTGACCAGGCCTGCGACGACGCCGTGACCCGCCCCGCCCTGTCGGCGGCACCCGCTCCGGCGGGGCTCAGTGCTCGGCGCGCCAGGCGGCCGCGGCGGCCAGGACCCTCTCGTTGTCCGACGTCGTCCCCACCGAGACCCGCACGCCCTCGCCGGCGAAGGGCCGCACGAGGATGCCGGCGGCGCGGAAGTGCTCGGCCAGCGCCGTCGTCTGCTGCCCCGCGCCGAGCCAGAAGAAGTTGCCCTGAGCCTCGGGAACCTGCCAGCCCTGGGTGCGCAGGGCCTCCACGACCCGGTCCCGCTCGGCGGCGACGGCGGCCGAGCGCTCGGCGGTGCGGGCCAGCTCGCCCTGGCCCAGGGCCGCGGTGGCGGCTGCCTGCGCGGGCAGGTTGACCCCGAAGGGTGTGGTCACCGAGCGGATGGCGGCGGCCAGGCCGGGCTCGCAGATGAGGTAGCCCACGCGCATCCCGGCCAGGGCGTGGGCCTTGGAGAAGGTCCGTGAGACCACGAGGTTGGGGGCCCCGGCCAGGAGGGTGAGGGCGTCGCCGGCCCGCGGGTCGGTGACGAAGTCGAGGTAGGCCTCGTCGATGAGGACGACGACGTCGCTCGGCACCCCGGCCACGAGCTCGGCCAGCTCCTCAGCGGTCAGGATCGTCCCGGTGGGGTTGTTGGGGGTGCAGGCCATGACCACGCGGGTGCGGGGGGTGATGGCCGCCAACATGGCGGGCACGTCATGGCGGGCATCGGGGGTCAGCGGGACGCGCACGGCCCGGGCCCCGGCGACCGCCACGCAGATCGGGTAGGCCTCGAAGGATCGCCAGGGGATGACGACCTCGTCGCCGGGCTCGCAGACGGCGTCGAGCAGGTGCTGGATGAGGGCGACCGAGCCGTTGCCGACGACGACCTGCTCGGCCTCCACGCCCCAGCGGCAGGCGAGGGCCTGCGTGAGGCTCTCCCCGGTCATCTCCGGGTAACGGTTGACCCCGGTGGCGGCGCGAGTGATGGCCTCGACGACCGCGTCCTGCGGCGGGTAGGGCAGCTCGTTGGAGGAGAGCTTCGCGATCTGCGCCGCGGCGTCCTCGTCAGGGCGGGCCCCGGGCACGTAGGCGGGCAGGGCGGCGACGTCGGGGCGGATGCGCACCGTCGTCGAGGGGGCGTCCGGCGAGCCCGCGGCGGGGGACGCGGGCCTGGGCCCGCCGGGCACTGGGGTCGCTGCAGGATTCATGCCCCCATCTTGGCACCGGCACAGGTTGCCCGGGCACAATGGGCCCATGGAGATCGTGGCACGAACCATCGGAAACGCGGCCGGCCTGTGGCTGGCCACGCGCCTGCTGTCCGGGCTGAGTGTGCCCGAGGGTGTGGGCACCTCCCACATGTGGCTGAACCTGCTGGTCCTGGGCCTGGTGCTGGCGCTGGTGAACTCGCTCATCAAGCCGGTGGCGAAGTTCCTGACCTTCCCGCTCTACATCATCACCTTCGGGCTGTTCGCCCTGGTGGTCAACGGCGCCATGCTCTCGCTGACGGGCTGGCTCACCGACCACATCGCGGCACTGGGCGCCGGCGGCTCGGTGCCACTGGGGCTGGAGGTGGCCTCCTTCGGCTCGGCGGTGGCCGGCTCGATCATCATCTCGGTGATCTCGTCGATCATCGCCGCGATGCTCGTGCGTCGCGAGGACTGAGGTAGACGACGCCGGAGGTGCGCCGGACGGCTCAGCTGATGCCGGCCGGCCTCGCCCAGCGTCACCTGGCGGCTCCCAGTGCTTCGCGGAGCAGGCCGGCACCCGCGTCCCAGCACGCTTCACCACCGTCATGACCTCATACTCCTAGTGCTGGCCCGTCGACTGAGGGCTCGGGGTGGGGCGGGGGTAGGAGGGTTGCGCCGAGGGCACCGCGCCTCGGTAGGTGGTGCCGCCCTTGTAGATCCCGTTGGGGTCGGTGTTGCGCTGGATCGCGAAGGTGTACTCGGTGGTGGTCGTCCCCTTCTCGCCAGCGCCCGAGGCGTGTGAGAAGGACTTGTTCCAGTCGGCCAGCTCGGGCGCCTTGTCCTCCAGCCCCTCAGCGGCCTGGGCGTAGGCGGAGGAGGCGTGCGGGTAGCCGTTCGTGCTCATTTGGTGGGTGTCGAGCATGGCGACCTGCCGGTGGGGGCCGGTGGGTGTGGGGGCGGCGTCGAGCCCGGGGACGGCGTCGCCGGTGTTCTCCAGGTGGAGGGCGTGGACGTCGTCGGGGATGTCGGCTCCCGCGGTGGGCGAGCCGGCGGTGAGGACCGTGGTGATGTTGTAACGCTCCTGGATCGCGGAGTCGGCGGCGATGTTGGAGACCGTGATCCCACCCTGGGAGTGGCCGTAGAGGGCGACCTCCTCCCCCGGTTGGATACCGGCCTGGCGCATGGCGGTGACGACGCCGCTCTCCATGGCAGTGGGCGTGCCACCCACGGCCTCGAGGTTGGTGAGCAGGTCCTGCGGCTCGCCGTCGCCGGAGGTCCAGTCGGTGGTGCCGGGAACATAGACGACCCAGGAGACTCGGCCGTCGGCATGCTCGACCCGCTGGATGGAGATGACCCCGGCCTCCTCGTAGCCCTGCCCCAGGGAGTTCTTCGAGGACTGCACCTCCTGGCAGTGGGTGATGGTCTCGGAGATGCTCTGCGGGGACTTGGCCTCCTTGCCCTTGCCGGTCATACCGGGATTCACGGCGCTGGCGAGCCCGAAGGGGTCCTTGGCGGCGGGTGGCAGCACGGTGGATCCGGTGCCGCCGACGGGGGTGACCGTGACGCCGCTCTGGGTTCCGTAGACCCCGGCCCCTATCGCGGCGGCGTTCGCGCCCAGGACCATGGCGACGCGTTCCATGGACGTGAGGCTCTTGGTGTCGACGGTCTGCGTCCCGACGGCGACCTGCCCGGGCAGGCGCTGCTTCGCCCAGGGGTCGAGGCGCTGGGAGACCTGCTGAAGGTAGGCCTGGACCGTGGCGGCCTCCCGCCCGGTCTTGGCGTTCTTGAGCCAGCTCGTCAGCAGGACGATCCTGACGAGGTCCTCCTTGACCCACTGCTCGGTGGTCGGGTCACTGAGCAGGAGCTGGAGGACCTCGAAGGCGGCCTGCCCGTCCTCGCTGTCCTCCACCAGCTTGTAGAGCACCCAGCCCCCCATCGTTGACGACGCCAGCAGCGCTGAGATCGTGGGGAACTGAGCGGCGACGGAGGATCCCAGCGCCAGCTGGAGGAGACCGGAGTCGAAGGCCCGCACGTCCACGGGCCCCACAAGACCATTGACGGGAGCGGCCTTCCCGTCGGCCAGGGTGTGGGCCTGGGAGCAGGCGGTGACGTCGGAGGCAATGCCGCGCAGCGTACCGGCGACGGCCTCGAGCGACCCCGGACCGGTGGTCAACGCATCCAGGGCCTGAAACGCTTCCAACTTTTCCAGATCAAAATCAAACAGATTCGGACGGTTTCCATAATCCACATTAAGACGATGGCCACCAATATGATACATATCGGAGGTCTTCTCACTTTCCGCAATAGGAACGCACTGACCATTCACATCCTTCCATGTTCCACCCGGATTGAAATAGCTGTACGGATCAAATCCGTAATACCGAGGAGGAGGAGACGGCGCCATATTCACTTCAGTGACTGCGTTGGCAATGAGTGCTCGCGCATCATCCAGGGAGCCTGCCGCCGAGTTAAGGCTGCTGGCCAGGGAGTCGAGGTCACTCGTGTTCACAGAGACGGTTCCGCCCGACACCACCACCGCGGGGCCACCGTCCCAGATGGTCCAGGCGTGGCCACTGTCCTCCGGAGCCGGCCCGGCGTACGGGGCTGGGGAAGTCTTGGGCTTCGGGGGCGCCGCCTTGGAGGCCGGCGACTCCGTCGCGTGGGGGTCCTGCTTCCAGGCGGGGTACGGACTGTCGCCGTCCATGGCAACCGGACTCATGACGAGCTCGTTCCAGTCGATGAGTTTCGAGACTCGACGACACCGACCTTGGAGGCGGCCGTGTCATAGCGCGTCGCCAGCGCGGTCAGGAGCCCGGAGGCATTCGTGAGCGCCGTCTGGCAGGCGGTGGAGTCCGCCCCCACCCAGCTGGCGGGAACCGACGTGGGGAATTGAGTAACGGCGGCATCGTAGTCCGCCCTGGAGCGTGACAGTGAAAAAGACATGACTCGACGGTAGGGCGGCCCGGAGGCGGCCGCAGCGCCTGCTTTCAGCCCTGTGGATCAGCCCTGCACTCCGGCGCCTGTGGCCCCCGGTGAACCGCACGTCCTCGCGCCGGGAGACGGAGAGGGGCTGGCCGCCTTGACCGGAGGCCGGGCCTCAAACGCGCATCCTCTCAGTAAAGGACTCGGCCCGCGGTCCAGTTTCCCGGACCGCGGGCCCAAGCCTCGCGAGGTCCTCCTGCTACCCGGCTTCCCATAAGGCCGGGGAGGCAGGACCTCCTTCACCAGAACGTCCGGTCCGGGCTCCCTAAGACCCGTTCCAGACTCGGATACCTGCCAGTCATCGGGCTCCCCAACCCTCGTGACCGGTTCCGTCCGGCGGCAGTAACTATGTAACCCATCGATCCTGAGCGGACCCCCCGAATTCCCCTATGAACACGCTGAGAAATAGGCGCCATTCCGCCGTTTTCACGTAGCCTGCACCACACTCCGGCGTTTACCCAGAATATTCCGGCACTTCTTCAGGGCCTTTCCCACGACTTGTCCATCAAACCGAGGCCGGCGGCCTGCGCAGGCACACGACGGCGTCGGCCCGGTGCCCCTCCTGGCCGTCGGGCCCCGTGGCCTGCCGGCCCCGCTCCTCGCCGACGACGACCTCCCAGCCGTCCGTCGCCTCAGCCAGGCCCTCGAGGAGCTCGGCGGCCGTGTAGGTGCGGGCGTGGTGGGTGTGCCAGGGCGGGTTGACGGCGTGCACCGCGGTGAGCAGGTGCCCGCCGGGGGCGACGCGGGCTGCGGCGTCGGACAGGAGGGCCACGAGGTCCAAGGAGCCCGGCTCGTGCCCGCCGTGGACGTAGAAGCTCGTCACCAGGTCGAAGGGGCCAGCCGGCAGGCCGTCTCCGGCGTCGTGCACGCGGCCGGTCACGCGCGAGGCAACCCCGAGCCGCTCGGCCTGCCCGGTCAGGCGCCCGATGGCGGTGGCGGACAGGTCCAGCCCGATCACCTGCCAGCCGCGCTCGGCCAGCCACAGGACGTCGGCGCCCTCGCCGCAGCCGATCTCCAGGGCGGTCCCGGGGCTCCAGTCGGTGGCGAGCTCCGGCAGCCAGTCGTTGGGGCGCCCCGACCAGAGCTGCTCGACCGAGGCGTAGCGCTCCTCCCAGCGGGAGGCGGAGTGAGCGGCGTCGGACTGCGGATCGGAGTGCTGCTGGCGGGGCTGCGTCATGACTGGATCCTACCGACGCCGGGTCACCCGGCAGGCGGTTCAGCGACGGCGCCCGGCGGACCGACGGGGACGCAAGCGCTCCGCCCGATCTATCCTCTGCCCATGACAATCGACACCTCCTGGGTCGCCCAGCGCAATGCCGCCTTCCTCGCCGACCCCGCCGCCCGCCTGGCCGGCAACGCCGTCGCCACCACGGACGTGGAGCAGGTCTCCCTGGACCGGACCACGGTGACCTCCATCGACACCTCCGTGTCCGACCTCGTCCCGGACGCCTCGATCACCGACCAGAAGCAGTCGGGGCGCTGCTGGGCCTTCGCCGGCCTCAACGTGCTACGCGCCTCCATGCTCAAGGAGCTCGAGCTCGACTCCCTGGAGCTGAGCCAGGCCTTCCCCTTCTTCTACGACAAGCTGGAGAAGGCCAACGCCTTCCTCACCCGCGTCATCGCCGAGGCGGACCGCCCCCTGGATGACCGCGAGGTCGTCGACTCCCTGTACTCCCCCATTCCCGACGGCGGCTGGTGGCCGGAGTTCGCGCGTCTGGTGGCCAAGTACGGGATCGTGCCGGCCTACGCCATGCCGGACACGGTCTCGGCCGGTAACTCCGAGGCGATGAACGAGCACCTGGCCACACTGCTGCGGCGCACGGCCCTGCGGCTGCGGGCCGCGGTGGCCGACGGCGTCGACCCTGAGCCGCTGCGGGTAGCGGCCCTGGAGCAGGTTCACCGGATGCTGTGCATCCACCTGGGGACCCCGCCCGAGGAGTTCGTGTGGCAGTACCGCGATAAGAACAAGGAGTTTCACCGGGTCGGGACGCTCACGCCGCGACAGTTCGCGCAGCGCTACGTCACCGGGGTGGAGGAGTTCGTGGTCGTGGCCCACGACCCGCGCCCCGAGATCGCGGTCAACACGCGCTACGGCATGGGCCGCAGCGACGTCATGGTGGGCGAACCGGTCCAGGATCACGTCACCGCCGACCTGGAGGTGCTCAAGGCCGCCGCGATCGCCGCGATCCAGGACGGCGAGCCGGTGTGGTTCGCCTGCGACGTCGCCAAGCAGCGAGACAAGAAGGCCGGGATCTGGGACGCCGCCCTGCATGACTACGAGGGCCTGTACGGGGTGGACCTGTCGATGACGAAGGCCGAGCGGCTGGTGGCGCGCGAGTCTGCGCTCACGCACGCCATGTGCCTGACCGGCGTCGACCTGGTCGACGGCGTCCCGCGGCGCTGGCGGGTGGAGAACTCCTGGGGCGACAAGTTCGGGGACAAGGGCTTCCACACGATGAGCGACTCCTGGTTCGACGAGTACGTCTTCGAGGTCGTCGTGCGTGCGAGCCGCCTGCCCGAGGAGGTCCGCGCCGCCCTGAAGACCGAGCCCGTCATGCTACCCAGCTGGGACCCAATGGCCTGAGGCGGCGAGGCAGGCCCTGGCCGGCGCAGGCCGCTCGACGACGGCCCGCTCCCGACCGCCCGGGCCACCGCGGCCGCCCGGGCCCGCCGGGCACTACCCGGTCCAGCACCCGCCCACTACCAGATTTCTTTCGCCATTTTCTCCTGTGTTCTCAGCAGCAGGTCCTAAGCAAGCCTTCAACCATTCCGGTTATGGTTCGCCTAAGCACGAGATCAGACGACCGGGAGGCGGACACGCAGATGGCACGTGGTGGGAGGGGATTCCAAGGCACAGTGCTCAAGGCGCTGCGGGCGCCTGAGCACAAGCTCACGATCACCGCAGTGCGCGAGCTGGCGCCCTACACGGAACTGACTGTTCACTGTCCGAGCCTGCTGGGCACCGGTGCCGCCATGCTGCCGCCCACCGCCTGGGTGCGCATGTGGATCCCGCAGGGCGGCCGCCAGCACCAGCGCGCCTACACCATCACCCGCGTCAACCGCGAGCAGGCCACCGCCATCATCCTGGTCCTGCACCATGAGCCCAGCGGTCCGGCGTCGCGCTGGTCGAAGCGGGTCAAGCCGGGAGCCACCGTGTCCGTCCAGGTCATGGGCGGCACCAGCTACCGCTTTCCCTCCCCCGGCGACAAGATGCTGCTGGTGGGTGACCAGGCCTCCGCGCCAGCACTCGCCGACGCCGTCGCCGCAGCCCCGCCGAGCAGCCTGGCCACCGTCGTCATGCTGGCGCCCGAGACCGGCTTCCTGCCCCTGGCCGCGCGCGACCATCGGCTCATCCGGGTGAATCCCGAGGTTTCCGAGGAGAAGCTGCTGGCCGCCGTCGACCGCACCCTATGGGCGGACACCGGGGACCTGGCTCTGGACTGGGTCTTCATCGCCTTGGAGAGCAGCGCCACCAAGGCGGTGCGGCGCCACCTCATCGCCTCCGGTATCAGCCGGCGCAGCATCCAGCACCAGGCCTACTGGATCCGCGGCCGCGCCATGGGCACCACCCCCGAGGGCTGAGGCCCGAGCCCTGCCCCGAGGCCCGAGCCCTGAGCCCGGCCGGCGTCGACTCACCCTCACCATCGGCCGGCCTCCGACCAGGGCACCGGCTTAGACTGGGGACGCTTGCTACCGCAACCCGTTCGCCGAGGTGCTCGACATGCGACTCATCAAGCCCGCCATTCTTGTCCTTGCCCTGACCGTCCTGGTCACCTCGATCGGGAGCCTGCTGCTCGGGTGGCAGCTCAACAGCCTCACCTCATCGCTGTGCATGCTCCTGCTCGGCCTGGTTCTGCTGCAGGCCCAGAACTCGGGCCCGGGCGAACGCAATCTGTCGCCGTCGGGAATCCGGTTGCTGGGGGCCGTCGGAGTCATCCTCTCCGGGCTCGTTCTCGCGCGTGGCCTCTACCAGTCCGACGTCGTCGCGCTCCTCGCCCTGCCCGCGCTGGGCCTGCTGGGCTACGTCCTGGTGCGCAGCCTGAGGGACCGGCGGACCCGCGAGGTCACCGCGAACAAGTCCTCGGCCCGATAGGGCCCGTCACCCGCCGGCGCCAGTCGCCAGAGCTCCCGACGACGTCGATCGAGGACGTACTTTCGCGCCGAGGACTGCGCTGTCCCCCAGATGACTGGGGGCGGAGCCGCGTCGTTTGGAGGAGAAGGACGTCCTCGGCGCGAAACGCAGTCCTCGACATGCGCCGTTCGGAATCAGGACCGCCGCACGCATCGGTAGCGGCGGCACCCCGGCCAACGCGGGTCCGACGGCGCAGGGTCGATGTCGAAGTCGAGCGCCCGGTAGAAGCCGACGGCGTCGTCGTCGGTCTAGGAGCCATCCGCGCTCCCTCCACGGGCTCATGATCTCTGGGAGACACAGCACCCAAGGCATCACAGAGGCATCACATTCTCCCTGACCGGAACCTACTTCCCGGGTCCGGGGTCGGCATGCCGTATAGGCTGGCGGCGACCGGGGAGTGCTCCCCGCCAACGACGACGGACCACTTGTTGAAAATGCCACAAGGATCCGGCAGGATTTTGCCCGGTCATACCATTCCCCACCATGCCCGCCCTAGAAGGTCATCTACCATGCGACTCCTCCCTCCAGTCGTCTTCACACTTGCCACGACCGTCCTAGCCCTGACGGTCGGCGGCGGCCTGTTCGGCTGGGAAACCTCCCTCCTGACGCCTCTGAGCCTGCTGACGGTCAGTCTCATCCTCTTCCAGGCCCAGCACGTTCAGCGCGCCGAGCCGTCCCAGCGGATCCCGGGCCCCTCGATCCTCGCGCTGGCCGTCATCGGCCTGGGGCTGGCGGCCGCGCTGCTCGGCCACGGCCTCTACAGCCATGAGCCCGCCGCCGCCATCAACCTGCCGTCGGCCGGCATCCTGCTGTTCGTCGTCGTGACCGCCTACCGCCGACGCCGCCCCGAGGCCCAGCCCGTCCTCGTCTCGACCCAGGAGGCCCCGCTCGCAGAGATCGGTGCCAACCTGCCACAATGAGCGGCATGGTCGATCTCTCCGCAGTCTCCCCCGCCATCGCCCTGGGTCCCCTGGACGGCCGCTATCGCGCCGTCGCCGCCCCGCTGGTCAACCACCTCTCCGAGGCCGCGCTCAACCGGGCCCGCCTGCAGGTCGAGGTCGAGTGGCTCATCCACCTCACCGACGGCGGCGTCCTGCCCGGCGCCCCCCGCCTGAGCGAGACGGAGAAGAGCTACCTGCGCGGCGTCGTCGAGGACTTCGGGGCCGAGGAGATCGCCGAGCTCGGCGCCATCGAGGCCGAGACCCGCCACGACGTCAAGGCCGTCGAGTACCTCCTCAAGCGGCGCCTGGCCGCGGCCGCCCAGGCCCCCGGCGTCGTCGGCGCCGACGGCGGCCCCACCGTGCTGCCCACGGTCGGCGAGATCGTCCACATCTTCTGCACCAGCGAAGACATCAACAACCTCTCCTACGCCCTGACGATCCGGGGCGCCGTCGAGCAGGTGTGGCTGCCGGCCGCCCGCGGGCTGGTCGAGGACCTGGCCGCCATGGCCCACGAGCACGCCGACGCCGCCATGCTGGCGCGCACGCACGGCCAGCCGGCCACCCCCACGACGCTCGGCAAGGAGATGGCGGTCCTGGCCCACCGGCTGCGCCGCCAGGTGCGCCGCGTCGAGGCCACCGAGTACCTGGGCAAGATCAACGGCGCCACCGGCACCTTCGGCGCGCACGTCGTCTCCGTGCCCGGCGCCGACTGGCAGGCCGTGGGGCGCGGCTTCGTGGAGCACCTGGGCCTGACCTGGAACCCGTTGACCACGCAGATCGAGTCCCACGACTGGCAGGCCGAGCTCTACTCCGACGTCGCCCGCTTCAACCGGATCGCCCACAACCTGGCCACGGACGTGTGGACCTACATCTCCCTGGGCTACTTCCACCAGCGCCTGAGCGCGCAGGGCTCCACCGGCTCATCGACCATGCCGCACAAGGTCAACCCGATCCGCTTCGAGAACGGCGAGGCCAACCTGGAGATCTCCTGCTCGCTGCTGGACACGCTGGCCGCCACGCTCGTCACCTCCCGTCTCCAGCGCGACCTCACCGACTCCACCACGCAGCGCAACGTGGGCGTGGCCCTGGGGCACTCGCTGCTGGCCGTGGACAACATCCGCCGGGGCCTGGCCGGGCTCGACGTCGACCGCGCCCGCCTGGAGGAGGACCTGGAGGCAACCTGGGAGGTGCTCGGCGAGCCGGTCCAGCAGGCGATGCGGGCGGCCGCCGTCGCCGGGGCGACCGGCATGGCCGACCCCTACGAGCGCCTCAAGGAGCTCACCCGCGGCAAGAAGGTCACACCCGAGGGCATGCGCGAGTTCATCTCCGGGCTCGGCATGCCCGACGACGTCGAGGCGCGGCTGCTCGCCCTGGCCCCCGCCACCTACACGGGCCTGGCCGCCGAGCTCGTCTCCCACCTGGACGACTGAGGGCGCGCGGGCAGGTCCGGCAACAGCCACGTGTCCACAGCGCTGACATTAGCGCGCCAGCCGCTGAAGATCCTGACACAGATCGTTGGAATCCCGCGGTTTCTTCTCGGCGATCGGCGCCGGTACGGGGTTAATGTCAGCACCGTGGACACTCTCGGCCCCTTCATGGACACTTCGGCGCGTTCCAGGTTCCGGGGCCAGGCGGCGCCCGGCTACCCGACGGCGGCTGAGGGCTGGGCCGGGGGTACGGCGCCCCCGGTCAGGAGCTGGCGGGCGCACAGCCCGGCGATGCACTCCTCGGCCGGGTTGAGGCCGAGCCGGTTGACGTCGATGTGCAGCAGGTCCAGGGCCCGGCGCCCGCCGGTGCCCGCCCCCATGACGCCGATGGCGCGCCCGGCGTCCTCGGCCAGCTCGCCGACGGCGGCCGCCGCCTGGCTCCAGGACGGGATCTCATCGAACTGGAACTCGATGACCTCCAGCAGCTGCTGAACGATCGGCCCCAGGGCGCTGCCGTCGCGCAGGTGCGCGGGGAGCCGCGAGCCCCACATCCGCAGGTGGGCGGAGAGCAGCTCGGCCTCGGGCAGCGGCGCGCTACGGGCCGCCAGCGCCAGGAACCGCGCCGCCAGGGCCGCCCGCGGTACCGGCCGCGGAATCTGCCAGACCTGGTGGTCCAGGCACCAGCGGCTGGAGACGTAGAAGTGCCGCTCGGCCTCCTCGACGCCGGCCACGCCCCCGTACTTGTCGTACTCGGGGCCGTAGACGCCGAAGGTGATGCCGGGCCGGCTCGCGCCGATCCCCCCGGTCATCGGGTCGGAGACGAGACGCTCGACCGTGCGCGCCTCGGTGCGCTGGGCCACTGCCCCCAGCTCGCGCATGCTCTCGTAGGCCTCATCCAGGACGCCCTCAACGGCCTTGAGCCGCAGCCGGATGTGGTGGCCGCGCAGGTCGACGAAGCGCAGGAAGTGCGCCGAGCGGATGTCCCACTGGCCGCGGGCCCGATCCAGCCACTGGGCGACCTCGGGCAGCAGGGCGTCGGTGTCATCCCCGCCGGCGCAGTAGATCCGCGCATACAGCCAGCCGACGCCCTCACGCTGACCGGCCATCGCCGCGCCCCGCTGGCGCGTCGCCCTGTGCTGGGCGCGCAGGTTGCCGAAGTCGGCGGCAGCCATCTCCAGGGGCTGGATCCCCGGGATCGAGCCCCCCGCCTGCGGCTTCGCGGCCCCCAGGCCGACCGATCCGGCCTGACCGACCGATCCGGCCTGGCCGGCCTGACTGGGCTGGCCCACCTGGCCCACTTGGCCCACCTGCCCCACCTGGCCCACCTGGCCCACCTGGCTCGCCTGCCCCACCTGGCCCGCCTGGCCGGAGCGCTCCGCCTGCTCACTGGCCCGCGAGCGCCCCCCGAGCCAGCGCAGCCTGCGGGAGCGGATGAGCCGGCTGGGCTGGTTGCGCTGCTCGCGCCGGCTGGACTGGACGTCGTCGTGCGTGCTCATGCCATGCCTCCCAGGTTCTTGGGCCACTGGAGTCCCACCAGGTACTCGGCCACCGTCGGCTCACCGTCCTGGGTGAGCCCCAGGGCCTCGCCGCGGGCCGGTAGGGCCTCGACGAAGCTGATGTGGGCGGCGCCGGGGTCGATCCAGCCGCGCAGCGCCAGCAGTGACACCGGTGAGGTGAGATCCACGTAGCGGGGCTTGTGCTGGTCGAAGGTGGCGCCCTGGGAGGGCATGTGCTGGTGGACGAACACCTCCGTGGGTATGCCCCACTGCTTGCGCAGGTCGTCCATGTGCAGCAGGGTCGTGGTCAGGTCGCGGTCCATGAGCGGGGCGATCTGGTGGGCCGGGAAGGTCCAGGACTCGCGGCGGGTCACCAGGCGGCCGGCCACGGTCCGCTCGGAGTGCATCACCTCGTCGGGCAAGGGGCCGTTCAGGTCCCGACGGCGGCTGGTCCAGTGGTCCGCGAAGGGGGGCAGCCGGGACCAGGGGTCGCTCAGCAGCACCAGCCAGGACAGGTAGCCGCCCAGGAGGTACTGGGGGGTCAGGCCCAGGTAGGCCAGTCCCACGGGTCCGGCGTCGTCGGCCAGGAACAGGGTGCTCGTGGCCGGGTCGTGGACGAGCCGCAGGGAGCTGAGGGGGACCGCCTCCGGCGCCCCCGGCTCACCGGGCAGCCCCAGCGGCGGCAGGAGCCCGCAGGAGACGGCCTGACCGGTGTTGCACTCGGTACTGGCCTGGATCTCCAGGACCCGGTCGGTGCCCCAGGAGGTGCGGATCCGCGTGGCCAGGCGCTCCCGGAAGCCGGAGCCCAGGAGCCGGTGGAAGCGGGCCTGGAGGGAGCCGTTGGCGTTGGTGAAGGCGTTGACGACGGTCAGCCCCCCGCCGGCGGCGTAGGTCCGGGCGCTGGGGGCCACCGGCTGGAGGAAGGCACCCAGGTGCCTGGGCGAGCCGGAGAGCCCGCCGGACAGGGCGGCGCGCTCCTCGTCGGGGCCGGCGGCGTAGTCGAGCCCGGCGGCGCGCAGCATCTCCTGGTCGCCGTCGGGGGCGTGGGCGATGGTCATGAAGAAGGCCAGCGGGTCCTTGCACACCCCACCGTTTCCGAACAGGGAGACGAAGCGGGCCACCATGAGGTCGTAGATGTGGGAGCGGGCCACCCAGGGGTCGGCGAGCTCGCCCAGGGTCTTGACGTCCTGCTCGAAGGGGGCGTCCTCGAGGGGGTCGACCCAGCTGCGGGTCGACTCGCGGTCCTCGTAGAGGAAGCCGCTGGGGCGCTCGCCGAGCTCGCCGTCGGGGAAGACCCGCTCGGCCAGGCGCACCGTGCGGTTGAGGAGCTCGGCGCGGCCGGGCCCGTCGGCGGCGCCGACGGCGTCGTCGAGCCGGGCCAGCCAGGCCAGGTCCTTGCCCCACTGGCGCTGCTGCTCCGGTGAGAGTGAGGCGGCCAGCAGCGGGAAGGGGTTCTCCCCGCGGTACCAGGGCACGTGCGGCACGATGGCGCCGGAGGCCAGCAGCCGCTCCAGGCGCAGGCGCGGGTCGGCGCCGCCCACGCGCTCGCAGGCGTCGCGCACGCTGAGCACGGCGTGCATACCGCCGCCGGTGAGGGCGTCGTGGGTCTCCTGGAGCCAGCGGGCGGGCTGGATGGTCTCCTGGCGGAAGACCATGCCGTTGCCGTACTCGTGCTCGCCGACGACGGTCAGCGCCTCCGCCTCGACCTCCCGGGAGGGGTACTGGCCGTAGGCGCCGGCCGCGTCCGGGCCGGGTGCGGCGCTGTAAGACCGGCGCACGGGGGCGGGCTCGAGGTAGAGGGCGCCGTCGGCGGCCAGGTCCTGGGCGGTGGCGCTCAGAATGCGGTAGGCCAGGTGGGTGGCCACCATGCGGTGGCTGCGCCCGGTGGAGGGCTGGCCCGCCTCGTTGACGGTGGTCAGTCCCGAGAAGGGGCTGGTCTTGAGGGCGGCCCGGGTGGCCAGGGTGTAAAGGGTGCGCAGGACGCGGGGGTCCTCGAGCCGGCGGCCGCGGGCGGCCAGGGTGGAGACCAGGGCCGGGGCGGCAATCGCCAGGGCCTCCTGGTAACCGGGCTCGTCGAGGCCGGCCGCCAGCAGCTCGCGACTGCGGTCCAGGTCGACGTCGACCAGGACGGCCAGGCGGGCTCGGGTCTCCTCCTTGCGGGCCACCAGGGCGTCCCAGCGCTCCAGCAGCGCGCGCAGCTCGGCGGGCAGGGCCGCCAGGACCTCCTCGGACAGGTCGGTGGCGCGCCCCTGGAAGACGCAGCGCTTGGCGCGCAGGACCGGGCGGCGCTCGGCCTTGTCCAGGGTGGGCACGATCTCGTAGAGCGGGTCGAGCAGCTGGTCGGCGGCGCCGTCAAGCACCTCGTCGAGCCGGCGCAGGTAGTCCAGGGTGCCGATGACGGCGGCGCTGGTCTCGGGGACGGCCCGCACCGGCAGCCCGCCCAGGCGCACGAGGGTCGGCAGGGCCACGGCGGGCTGGGCCAGGGCCGGGGGCTCCGGCTCCGGTGCCGGTACCGGCGCTGGTACGGCGGAGGTCGGAGCGGATGGGATGGGCTCCCCGGGGGTCACGGCGGATACGGGCTGCGGCTGTGGCTGTTGGGAGGGGGAGGCACCGGCACGAGAGAGAACCGGCTGCGTCATAGGAGGAAACCTTTCAAGAGGGCGTACAGCCAGTAGCCTATCCATACAACGCTCATCACGAAGGCCACCAGTCCGAGAAGAGAGCACGCCAGCCCGTAGATGAAGTAGCCCCAGCGCACCGCGGGCCGCATGACGGCCAGGCCCGGCGGCAGCGGCTGGCGCGTCAGGACGCAGCGCAGCACGAACATGGAGCGCCCGCGCAGGTTGACCGAGCCGGTGGCCGCCTCGACCGCGGCGACGCCGTCGGACTGGGTGAGGGGGTTGAGGTTGGTGACGAGCATCGTGAGCTGGAAGGCGCACAGGGTCAGGGCCACCTGGCGCACCGTTCCCGTCGAGGCCCAGGCGACGGCCGCCTCCAGTCCGCAGACGACGCCGTCGGAGAAGATGCCGGCCAGGGCCAGCATGGTCAGCCCGCTCCGGGAGCGCACCCGGTAGGAGTCGGTGCGGTCGACGTAGGCGATGGGGATCGCCCAGAACATGAGCGCCACCCCCAGTCCGCGGATGGGGGTGCCCAGGTAGCCGGCGACGATGGCGTGCCAGGACTCGTGCAGCAGGATGCTCACCAGCTGGATCGCCACCGCTGTGACGAAGACCAGGACCCCCGGGCGGGGTCCCCCGGCCAGGGAGCTGAGCGCCATGGCCCCGGCCGCGTAGCCGCAGGCGGCCAGCACCAGGAAGACCCAGCTGAGCGCGGGGGCAGGCAGGCGCTGGAGCAGGGTGACAACGGGAGCGACGATCCGGTGGTACTTGCGGGCGATGATGATGCGGGGCAGCCACCAGCCCCCGCTGCGGCGGGGCCTCTCGACCTTGAGGTGGCGGGCCCGGCGGGGCTGGGCGGTGTGGCGTCCGCGGCTGCGCCTGGTGCGCACCGGGGCCGCCGAAGCGTCGGGGGCGGCGGGGTCGGCGGAGGCGGGGTCGCCGCCCGCCAGGAGGCCCTTGTCGCGCAGGTTGTCGACCAGGCCCGTGATGCGCTTGGCACCCGCCTCGTCGATGTCCTGGGGCAGTTCCTCGATGATGGTCGGCAGGGGGCGCACCCCGTCGAACTGGCCCACGATGAAGGCGGCGGCCGCGCCGAGCCGGTGGTACTTGCCCGAGTCGGAGTCGAACAGCATCGGCTGGTTGTCCATCCCGACGATGAGGCTCACCCCGCGGCGCAGGCGCGGGATCGGACTCGTCGGGCGGCTACCAGGGATCGTCGGCGTTGTCCTCGCCGTACTCATCACCGTGCTCATCGTGGGCTCTTGGCTCCCTCAGGTCGGTTCACGGGGCTCCGGGGTACCACCCAGTGGCGGGTAGGGGACCGAAGTCTCCTACCCGCCACCATGGGGTCGTCAGCAGGACGTCGTCGACGCGCTGGCAGCGCAGGCCGGGCACGAGGCCGAGGCCGCGCTGGCCGGGCACGAGGCCGAGGCGGCGCTGGCCGGGCAGGACGCGCTGGCGTGGCTGAAGGCACAACCCAGGGCGTTGCCCTCAGGCAGCTCCTCGACGCCGAAGTCACTGTCGGCGAGGGTGAGATCAATCGAGCTGTTCGTCATATGCTGTTCACCTCCTTCTCTCAGGTGTCTGGTGGGCAGGAGCGGGGCCCCTTTCGGGCCCCGGGGGTCCGGTCTGCCGGGACCGGGCCCCAACCCCGCGAACGGGGTGGTCCGTGGAACACTGGGGAACTCTGTGACGCGGTATGCAGTTCTGGGTCCGTCTGGCCGGCGGTGGATCAGAGGGTGGGCCGACGGCGCTCGCGGCGGGCGGGTGCGGGACTAGCCGGCCGCCTGACCTGGCGGTTCTGTCTGCGGGCCGGCGATGGTGACGGCGAACATCTGGTGGCGGCTGACGCCGTCGGAGTCCAGCAGGTGGCGCACCGCCGAGGTGGCGAAGCCGGCGAAGACCGTCCCCACCAGTCCCCGAGCGGCGGCGCGCAGGTGCAGCGAGTAGATGAGGGCGGCGCTGCGGCTCATGGTGAAGCGGTAGCCGGCGGCCCCGCCCCAGGCGTCGGCCTCATCGAGGTTGGCGGCCGCTGAGACGATGGCTCCGGCGCGGGCGAACTCCTTCTGCACCGCCATGCCCTCGATCTCCTCGGCCGGCGGCAGGGGGCGGACGAGGTCGACGCCGTCGAGCCGCACCCGGTAGATGCCGGGCTCGGCGCCGCGCGGGCGCAGCAGGAGCACGAAGGGCTCCAGGGGGCAGGCCACCGCGTCCTCCCCCCAGGTGCGTGCGTCGTCGGTCAGGGCGTCGCGGACCATGCCCAGGAGGGCCTCGGCCTCGAGCGGCTCGGTGCCGTAGGTGGTCGACGACGAGCGGCGCTCGAAGGTCTCGTGCAGGCTGTGGGGGTAGGGGCCCTGGGGGCCGGGGACGAGCGCGTCCGGCACCCGGCAGTCCAGCGGCGGGCGCGGGCGGCGCGCGGCCAGGCCGTCGGAGGTCGGCTCGGCGGGGCGAGTGTCCGTTCCGGCGGAGAAGCCGGAGATGAGCTCGCGCAGCGTCTCGAAGTCAGTGCGCACGGCTGCCTCCCAGGTCGACGACGATGCAGGCCGGCTCCCGGGCCGGGTCGGTGCCCAGTGCCCGGGCGATGCGCTGCTCGTCCCAGCGGGCCCGGGCGCGCAGCGGCACCCCGAGGGCCTCGGCGACCAGGCGGATGACCTCGAAGGAGCAGCCGCAGTCCTGGACCGCGATGCGCAGGGCGAAGGAGAAGTACTTGCGGGCCACCTTGTCCACGTTGCCGGTCAGGACGATCCGGGCGCCGACGCCGTCGGGCGGGAGATCCGGCCCGGCCTCCGTCGCGGCATCCGTCCCTGCGTCCGTCCCGGTGTCAGCCGCCGAGGGGGCGGGGCCGATGAGGGCCAGGGCGTGGTCGCGCTCGATGTAGACGTAGGTGCCGGGGGCGAGCCGCTGCCCGGCCGCCGCCCCCGAGACCTCCTGGCCGCTCTGCTCGTGCTCGGGGACGAGGACGTAGGCGGTCACCGAGCCGATGTTGCCGCCGGCGGCCGTCCAGCGGCGCAGCTTGGCGCTGGGCGGGGCCTGGGCGGCCTCGGCCGGCTCCGGGCCGGTGGGTTCGGCGCCGAGCGGCTCGCGCACACCCACCGACAGCGCCAGGATCGTGGCGAGCTCGCCCAGGGTGGGGCGGGTGACGACGTCGGGCTCGGCGCCGTCGTCGGTGAGCGGGTGCGCGATCGGCCAGGGCTGGTCGAGGCGCCCCAGGTCGGCCGGCGGCAGGGGCGTGCGCGGGCAGACCGGCCAGTCGCGGAACTCGCGCTGGAGGCGCAGGTTGGAGGGCTTGTAGTGCTGCTGGTGGCCCTTGGAGTCGACGAAGGCGGCCGGCGGGATGGCCACGGACTGCTCGTAGCGGGCCCCCACGGGGGCCGAGGGCGCCACCGGCACCGGCTCCTCGCCCTGCCCCGCCACCGAGCAGACGGGGCAGCCGGGGCGGGAGACGACCGGGCGGTCGGAGTAGGTGAAGGTGGCCAGCTCGGTGCGCCGCGCGTCCCCGGGCAGGTGGGTGACGGTGGCGCGGGCGATGAGGGCGGCCACGGCCCGGGCGGCCAGGCCGACGATGATGTCGTGGCGGGCGGCCTCGGGGCGCGGGCCGATCTCGGGCTCGTCGGCGCAGGCGCAGGCCAGGCAGGGTGAGAAGGCCTCGTCGACGTAGGGGCCGACCGTCACCGCCTCCTGCTCGGCGCGCACCCGCAGCAGCGCGATGCCCTCCTCCCGGCAGCGGCGCGCCACCTCCGGGGAGCGGGCCGCGGACTCGGCGGTCTCGACCAGGACGGTGAGGGTGTCCCCGCGGCGGGGGGCGCTGTCGAGCCGGACCTCGGGCAGGGTGGGCTCCAGGGCGGCGACCATCTCCCCGGCCAGCTCGGCGTCCCCCACGACGGCGACCCGGGCGGTGGCCAGGCGGCGGGCGGCATCCTGCCAGGAGTCGTTGACGCCGGTGGAGTCGCCCAGGCGGGAGAGCAGCCGCGCCAGCTCGGGCGCCGGGTCCCCGGGGGCGGGCTCGGTGTCGCCCTCCTCGACAATGCCACCGGTCCACAGCAGGGAGACGGCCTCGAAGGCGGCCTGGGGGCCGACGCCGGTGACCTCGCCGATCTCCTCGAGGGTACGGGTGCCGTCGCAGGCCTGGAGCAGGGGGCCCATGTGCTCGCGGGCGAAAGCCCCACCCAGGACCTGGCTCTTGCGGGCGCCGTCGATGATCCAGCCGGTCTCCTCGGGCCGGGCGCGCAGCCCCAGGCGGACCACGGGCCGGCGGGGGATGCGGAACTGCAGGTCACGGCGGGCGGCGCGGCCGACGTCGCCGGCGCGCATGACGGAGCCTGTGGCGTCCCCGGCCATCTCAGGCCACCTCCTCACGTCGCCCGGGCAGGAGGGCCGCGAGCGCGGGCAGGCCGTCGCGGCGCCTCTCGTAGCGTCCCGAGCAGGTCTCGCAGCGGTCCACGGCCACGGTCGGCGAGCAGGTGGTGATGCCGGAGACGAGGTCGATGGTCCACACCCGGCCGCCGATCGGGGCGACGTCGTCAGCGCCCTCCAGGGCCGGGTCCTGAGTGGCGGGGGCGTCGAGGGTCTGCAGGGCCAGGGAGATGAGGCCGGCGCCCAGGAGCACGTGGTGGTGGGCGTAGGCCTGCTCCAGCGGGCCGTGCTCGGAGACGACCTCCGGGGGCAGGGGGCGGTAGCCGTGCTGGCGGCGGCGCCGGTCGTAGCAGCGGTAGCAGGCGCTGCGGCCGGGGACCACGAGCGGCCCGCAGCGCAGCTCGGTGGGGAAGAGCTCCAGGCCCAGGGAGGGCATGGACCGGGTGAAGGACAGGGTGTCGAGGTCCTCGCGCAGGCCGGTCTGGTCGGGGTCGGCGATGAGGACCGCGCGGTCGGCGTAGGGGATGTAGGCGCTGACCAGCCCGTGGTCGACCGGGATGATGACGTCGCTGGGCCCGGCCAGGCGCGTGGCGACGGCGCGCGCGAACCCGCCCTGGGGCAGGTAGGCCGTCACCGGCCCCGTGGGGGCCTGCGGCGCCGGGTGCTGTTCCGGCTGCGCGTCCGGTGCGGGCGGCGTCGTGCTCATGTCGGGTCGGGGCTCCTGGGTGTCGGTCGGCGAGGCGGTCGCTGACGTGGACGGTGGTGCGGACATCGGGCTCAGGCGAAGGGCTGGCGGACGGGGTTGATCCCCGCCTCGTCGTGGACGGTCAGGCCCATCGCCCGGGGCGCCTGGTAGAGACGGGGCGTGGCCAGGTAGCGGGCGTGGTGGCTGAAGGACAGGGGCATGGCCTCGGGGATGAGGGCCTTGATGACGTGCATGCCGACCTGGCGGGCCTCGTCGGTGGTGATGTCGACGACGATGGCCTCGGCGCCGGCCCGCTCCAGGTTGGTGACGACCTGCTCGAGCGGGTCGGGGCCGGCACTGCCGGCACTATCGGCACTGCCGCCAGGGCTGTCGCTGCCGTCTGCCCCGGGCCTGGACGCGGGGAGGGTGCCGATCGCATCGAGGGCGTGGACGGGCCGATCCCCCTCCAGGAGGAAGTCGAAGACGTGGCGCATGGACAGCTCGGCGTCGGCCAGGGCGCCACCGACGACGGTGAGGTCCTGCCCCTTGATCTCCTGGGCGCGCGGGCCGCGGGCGTGGCTGCGCAGGGCGATGCGCAGGGAGGCGAGCTCGCGGTAGATCTTGGCCAGCGCCCGCTGCGGGTCGATGTCGCAGGTGGCGGCCACCACCTGGGCCAGCTCGGGGTCGACCTGGGAGGTCTGGACGGCGTAGAGGGTGGGGACGCCGTAGTCGGTGGTGGCGTCGAACAGGTGGGTCTCCAGCTCGGTGGAGGTGCCGACCCGGTGGTACTCGGCGACCTCCTCCCCCAGGGTGGAGGGGTCGACGGCGACCGCGGGCAGGCGCAGGCGCTGGAGCCAGGTCAGGGCGATGGAGTCGCGCTCGATGACCTCGAGCAGGCCACCCAGGACCGCCTCGCGCAGGTCGGAGTGCGCGGCGGTGCCGGTGGAGATGGGGTTGACGAACTGCTCGGAGGGGGTGCGCACCGGGAAGTTGAGGTACGTCAACACCGCTGGGACGAAGACCTCACGGCCGCGGGTCAGGGACCAGCCGCGCACCCAACGCAAGGGGACGCGGGGGTCTGAGGCGATGAGCCCGCAGTCGGGGTCGGCCAGCTCGGTGGCCGAGCACGCCGGCCAGCGCTCCGGTCCGATCGCGGCCTCGCCGAGACCGGCGGGGGTGTCCCACACCAGCTCCTCCTCCGTCCATGAGCAGCTGGAGTAGCGCTCCATCGTCTCCACAATCGCGATGTGTCTGGCGCGATCGGCGTCGATGGCCCCGCCGGCCCCGTCGAAGTTGCCCGCCTCGGCACGGTGATTCCAGGTGCGCTGTGACCTCAGCGCCTCAGAGGGATCACCCAGAAGACCGGTCCAGATCGCGAAGACCGGCTCTCCGGCCGCTTGGGGCAGCTCGGTGGAACGGGAAACCAGGCCGAAGGGAGACTCGAGTGACGCAGCGCGAGCCAGTGATGGCGCGACGCCCTCAACGAGCGCAGAGCGATACACGGACCCTCCTTCCTGGGAACGACAGAGGAGGCACACTTGGGGAAGTGCCGTTGGCCATGAGCCTGCCGGAATCCGACGGGGCCTCGCATCGCCCTTTGATCTATTGCTTTCCTCGCCGTTTGGATGGCTCTCTCCACCTTTCGTCGGGGCGCGTCTGAGGGCGTTTACACGGCGATCATCTTTTTTCAGGTAGTTTGTTCACTGTTCCCAGCAGACCGCGCCCCCCACTGATCGCGGACTGCACACATCTGCCCAAGGAGACTCATGTCTTCCCAGATTTCTCCCGATTGTGTCGGCCTGGCCCTGGTCGACGACGACGCGATGGCCCTGGCCCATCTGGAGTCCTATTTCTCCGACGTCGAGGACTTCACGATCCTCACCGCAACGCGCTCACCTCGCGCTGTCCTGCGATATGTGCAGTCCCATCAGGTCGATGTCCTCATCACCGATGTCCACATGGAGCACATGGACGGCGTGGAGATGACCAGGGAGGTGCTCCGCCTCTCGCCGTCGACCCGGGTCATTCTGCTGACCACGGTGGACACCGACGAGGACCTCCTGCAGGGCCTGGGAGCCGGGGCCAGCGGCTTCCTGCTCAAGAGCGCGCCGGCTGAGGAGATCATCGCGGCGGTGCGCACGGTCCACTCAGGGGCGAAGGTCGTGGCCCCGACGCCGACGACGCGCCTGATCGACTACGCCCTGGCCTCCGTACGCGGCGCGGACGGCAGCGTCCACCTCTCGCAGCGGGAGCGCGACGTGCTCCGCCTCCTGTGCGAGGGGGCCTCGAACCGCAAGATCGCCTCCCTGCTGGCGATCGCCGAGGCGACGGTCAAGTCCCACATCACCGGCCTGTTCCACAAGACCGGGACGGTCTCACGCCTGGAGATCGTGGTGTGGGCCTTCAAGCACGGCTACGCCTCCAACAGCCCCATCACCATCCCGGCCGCCGGCGCCCCGAGCGGCTCAACCCCGGGCTCCGCCGCACCCTGAGGCGCGACCACTCCCTGGGGCCGCGCCCCCGCCCCCTTGCGTCTCAGCCGTTGAGGGCCCGGATGACGATGAACAGCAGGGCGAAGAGGATCCAGCCGATGATCTTGGCCGGGCTCGTGCTGGACGGCGAGGACGACGCCGACCTCCTGGCGCTGCGCGAGGAGGCCGGGGCGTTGTAGCGCCCCATCCCGAAGGAGGCGCCGGGGATCCCCGGTGCACCGGAGGGCGGCGGAGGTGCGGACGGCAGGCCACCGCCGGCCGGCGCCCCTCTCACGGCCCAGGGGTCGGCCTGCACTCGGCCCGGGGCGGCTCCGACGGGCCCGGCGATCCCGACCGGCCCGGCGATCCCCGGCACCGGGTAGGGCGCCGCGGGCGCGAAGCGTCCGGG
>ERZ772932.92-NODE-92-length-53023-cov-16.929788_pt1 | contig 53023 bp, 60 predicted proteins | sample MGYA00511684_ERZ772932 | MGnify/ENA primary metagenome ERZ772932 (study PRJEB29015, sample SAMEA2738078) | human oral metagenome | biome: human oral; feature: human-associated habitat; material: saliva | place: China | collected 2210 ...
TAAGTATTGTCAAGAAATTAAAAAGCACTTAGCTGTATTTTACGGCTAAGTGCTTCATTTAGTGAGATATTAAATATTACCGAAGTCGACGTGTTTTTGCAGTTTCTGTTCTAAGTCTGAAATATCATATGTGTTGTAGACAATCAGATATTTATGCCACTTTCCGCCGCTGATTTTAACTGTTCCAGACTGACCGTCGTCATTATCGTCAATAATTAGTTCGGCAAACTCTTCACTCGAATGGACATTTACCGAAGGAACATCACGATGGATACCAATCAGCAGGTCGCAGATAGCGGCTTCGTTCTCAAATCGAACGTCAGGGATGATAACGTTTTCGTATGAGTTCTGCATAAGATGGATGAAGAATTCATCCATACAGAATCGGAAATATTCCGTTCCGAGAAGTTGCATGAATTTGCGTGGTGATAGTTCTTGGTAAAACCTACCATTGCGGGGGTCAGTGAATACGGGGAAAGGTCGCTGAAGGAATGATTTATCGTCCTTGGTGATAAGCCGAACCTCATCTGTTTCCAAAAAAGGAATCAGCCAGTTCTCGTAGAAATTACCGAAGCCACATGTGCCAAAAGGCATTGGCGTTTCTTTCTTGTCGCGCTCCAAGCAGTCGTTACCAAAGACGAATTTAGCAGCCTCGTGCAAAGGTCTTGCGAAAGACGCAATCGGCATATTTTTGAGTTTGCTTAAAATTTGGGCAGCGGTGTCTTTACCCACACCAGCTTTACCCACAATTCCTATAATCATGATATTTTCCTTGTTTGAGTGTTTATATTAATCCGCTCAGTCTTTCAAACTGAGCGGATTAATAAAGGATTTAGATTTTGCAAGCACCGCCTGCGCAACCATCATCCTCATCTTTGTCTGGGTCGAAACCACCCACAACAACTACGCCTTCGACGGCATCCAATGCGTCGAGGTTGTCCATATCGAACGTATCGTCTTTTTGTTCAGACATCATAAGTCCTCCAATTCATCGTGCGAAACATCGTCCTTCGCAACAATGACAGGTTCTTCTCCTGAAAGCAGACTGTCGTCGTTCACGAAGCTCTTGGCTGCATTATACGCCAACCATGCAATCAATGGGGCTTGTTCGAATTGATGTTCAACGTCAAAGCTGGTTGTATACTGCATGGCAGCCTGATAGTTGCTATGCTCAGTCACAACATCATCCGTTTCATCGTACATCCAGATGACCTGTTTAACACCCTGCCACACGTTGATTTGAGGCATCTCAAAATTGGCGAAATGTGTCGGTTTGGGAGGCTCGGCGGTAGAACCGCGATATTCCGAACCCACGTCACTCATCCACGCAAAGGCAGAAACCAGTCCGATTTGATATTGGTGTTCGGCAGGCACAAAGTCTGGTTCGTCTTCTTTATGAACGACAAACACCTTTTGAGCATTGCTGTCCCAAAAGAATGTGATGTCATTCAATTCAAAGCCGAACCATTTCTCGATACGATGCTGCCATGTGTCGGAATTGCTTTTGGATGCAACGGGGTCAGCCTTGAGGCGGGGTTCGTCCTTAATTGAGTTCTTGATGTCGTGCAACGAGTAGATGCGCACACCTTTGCCGCCGTACACGCTGTCCGCGTTGGTGTAGAACGCAACGTTCATACCAGTGATAAGGGCTGAGTTCAACGCGCTAGTGTGTTCCATCGGGAAGTCTGGGACGAATACGCTTTCACCTTTGCCCAGTCGTTTTTCATAAAGCTGTTGGGTAATCTCGGCAATAGCTGACGTTGTTGACGGATAATCAACGCCACTGTCATATGGTAATTTCATTGACATGTTATTCACCTTTCTTGACATCTTTGAGTTTATCAACAATCCGCATACAGAGGTCGGTGATAAGAATTCGTGTAGCGCGCTTATCTTCAATCGTTCGGTCTGTTGACGAAGATGGCTTAGACGAGTCGAGCTTAATCTGGGACACAACGCCTTTATGATTAATCACACACGAGCCATCCTCGTTAATATTGAACATTGCAGCACGAACCATGATGTCAGGATTAGCACCAACTTTGTTTCGGGCTTCAAACAAATCGTGGTCATCCGTGTACTTAGTACGAACGCCGTTTTGACGATTTTCATATTCGACCATGCCGAACACATCGCCTCCATCGCCGTCAATAAGGCAGTCTGTCAACCACTCACCCATATAGGTTGTGTCAAAAGGCGCAACGCTGAAGTCGCTCATGGTTAACAACAAGTGAGAGATTACTTGGTCTGCGATTTTTTTAGATGATGTACCGACCAACACATAGCCGTCGTTAACCAAGAACATAACTGGTACGGTTGTCGTTTTAATTGGCGCGGTTGGCAAATGTTTAACCAGATAGTCTTCTTCCCAGTCCTGTCGCAATTTTCGTGGCGCACGTTCACTACCTGTATCGTTACAGTATTCTTTTTCCTTAGACGCAACGTAATCGCGAATAGAACTTGAAGGAATCACGCGCTCGCGAATAACCACGGTCAATTCTGGCGTACCATACTTTTCACCGAATACAACCACACCACTTTCCGCCTCATCGGGATACAGGCATGGATGTGGCGCAATATAAGTTATGCTGCCAGCCAAACCTTGAGGCTCAATCGGTTTGAGACTTGCCTTGATGCCAGCGAACTCGACTTCGCCTGTCAGTTTGTAGGGGATAAACGCTTTCATGACCTACTCCTTAGAGGTTGATTGCTACGGATTGCACACGTTGCCAAACGGTCTTGTCAAAGAACGGCTGGAAGCATGTTTGGAACGTGCCGATGTAGAGCGGGTATTGACCGATTTCAAATTCGACAGTTGCTTCTTTAACAATCGTGCCGCACGTTGGATTGATTGCCAACACAATAACGCCAGTCACTTTGTTTTCAAACAAAGCGGGGTACTTATCGGCGGTAACGGCTTCTTCAACTTCATCCTTTTCGGCGTTTGCCTCGAAGATTTGAATCGCTTGCTTACCGCTTTCAGTGATGCCGTAAAATGCCGTTACGCCAAAATCATGGACGAGTTCGACATAGCGGTGACCGAGCAAGCGTGCGAGCTGTGCGAACTGGTTTTCCGACAAAAGCGCACCCACTTCTAAACATTGGTCAGGGCTTTGTTGAATTGTCTTCAGCAATTCATAATCATCTTTATTGATAACCATTGATTTCTCCTAATTGATTAAGGGGTTTGAGGATAATACGCTGAATTCCTACTAATTCGAGCGTTGTTTTACAGTGGTAGCATACTTCTTTTCCCCCGTATACTTCCATCCGACTGTTTTCAAAATCGGGTTCGGCGACGAGCGTCTTGTATTTAAGAAGGGCTGCCAATTCGGCATGGGAGGGTTGCTCACATTGCTCAACACACTTTTCATAACCTTGATTAATGCTTTGCCCATTGCGTGGACAGATGTGTTGCGCTGGTTGCTTCTTGATACCGTTTGTGCCGAGGAATATACCGTGAGGTGTATGCAGGGCGGCGATGATTGTTTTGTCATAGCAGGGGAATACACCATCCTTAGCATGAATATCCTGCATCACTTCAAAGGTTCGTCTTTTGAAATAGTCAGCTCTTTCTTGGAGGCGAGCTTCTTTTTTCTCAGTCGGCATACACAAAGCTTTTGCAACGATTGCATCAATCAAATCAGTGTTGTCTGGGTATAGCGTTTCACCCGATTTATTTTGCGGTTTGCCTCCCGTTTTAGCGTACCCATCAGACTGCGTTTCACCCGATTTATTTTGCGGTTTGCCTGTCCGCTTCACCACCAGCTTGCCTTTGGCACTACGATAAATGGTATCTCTGCAAATATCTTCCGCCGAATAACGAGGGTCAGCAACGATTTCTGCGGGTGAGCATATTAAGATGCTATCTAAACCGTCATATTCCTGTGCCATTTTGACGAATGCTTCATGCATCGCCAAAATGGTAGCCTTGATATTACGCCCTCTGCGTACTGACGAAGTATACTCGCCAGTCTCATCAATAATCACGGCTGTCACGCTTTTACCTTCAATCATATTTAACCCTTCCATTCAATAGCCGTTACCACGCAGAAGACAACGAATGTTTTTCGATTTTCATCGAAAATGTCATACACGGAGACGGTGAAGTCGCGCTTGTACGCCTCGCTACGCATCTGCTTAAAGTAATTCGCAACCTGACTGCGCATAGAGTTCTTCAGCTTTTTCAGCTTATCTTCCGTCGCCTCATCGACGTGCAGGAATCGCGTCGATGTGTAGGTTTGACCAACTTGCAACCGCCACAATTCCCACTCGACTGTACCGAGTTTCGGAGTCTTATGAACAACCTTTTTTGTTGCATAACTCCCGCGCTTTGTACCTTTCTTCACGCCACGCGTTTCAAATTTTTGTTCCATTTTCAAATCCTTTTGTTTCTAAGAAGTGTGACCATTATTGTCGGCACGGGCGGCGCTGTCAAGATTTAAATCTCAATTATCGTAAATATTGTTGTTTTAATTCAAAATTAATTTATTTCAAAAGATATTATTCGATTTGACTTGTGCCGCATTTATAATTTTATATCGGGAGAGAGCCTGTCTAGGGGTGAAAATTTTATATCGGGAGAGAGCCTGTCTAGGGGTGAAAATTTTATATTGGGAGAGAGCCTGTCTAGGGGTGAATTCGCAGGTGTGTTTGTTGATGAAATCAAACGCGTAGCCTGCCAAATAATAAGCAGCGGGAATGAATCGGCGGAGTAATTCAGGGATAAATGAAAGGCTATGGGCGGATAGCTATAATTAATAAAATAACTATTTACAAATTATTTTTATTGTGCTATTCGCGCGTTCATTAATTGCTTTTTTTTTCGATAAAATTGCTGGTGAAATCAAATCATCTTTAAAGTAATTCCTTTTAAATTCAACGATTTACAATTAAATTTAAAATATTTTAGAAATAAGTATTGTCAAGATTTTAAAAAGGCGTATAATTCAACTTATCGAAACAAACACGAAAGAAAGGATTTTTGAAATGCGTGAATTTGTTTTAAATATCGGTTTGAAAACATCACCTCATTTTACACTTGGTGGAAAAATGGAAGATTTACACGCGGGTAATGTTTTGGCGGCTTTGCCTGTTTTTAACATTGATTTTGATTGCGCCAAAATTGCGCAATCCGAAACAGAAAAGACCTTGATTTTAAGTGGTCGGTCGGATACGGAATATCTTGATTTTGAGAAAGCTATCAAAGGTCTGTCCGATGCTTTACGGCAAGATTGCATTGCAGTCTATTACCCGCAATCAGGCAGCGGTGTGTTGATTGGTAGTCGGTCAGATGATTGGGGTGTATTTGATAAACAATATTTTATTGAATAACGGAGCGGATTATGAAATACAAGCATATGAATGAACTTAAAACCAGCATTCAGTATGACGTCGCAATACCTGTATACAAGCGGCATGATAACTTGGATGAGTATTTAGCATACGGTTATATGGTGGTCGTCGAGCCGACCGAAAAGGAATTGGTACGTTATCCGTCCAAAAATCCCCGAACAATCCAAAATCATTTGCAAAACGCCATCTATGTAAAAGCGACAGACGCCGGTAAAGCGGCGTGTGATATTAAAAAGGATTAAGCAAAATGTATAAAGTCGTCAAAAAAAAATCAAGCCCAGCGAAGGATTTGATTGCGTTTAAAGCTATTGCGCGGCGTACATATATGCGGGGTTGCACAAAAACGACCACCGCGGGATATAAGTATTACTATTGTGCGAGGCAAATAGGTAAGGAGCTATGGGTGTTTAAAAATGAGTCGGCGTTTACATCGGACTGTGATGATTTAAATTTATTACAAATCATAAAGTTAGATAATGACACCCCATTAACAAATGATGAAATTTATGCCATTGCATTAACAGCTATTTAAGGACTAGTCAAAATGTATGCAACAATCCAAACAACAAACCAATCCGCATTTAAAACCGTTGCGGGCGCAATCGTTGATATTAAAACAATCGGCAAAAAGCTGGGCATTTTTGTCATTTTTGAAATTACCATCAATTGCGGGCTGAAAGATATTGATTTTGATGCCCTGCGAAAAATGCCCGATTGTCTTGTAAAAATGGACGGTCAACCGTATCCCGATAATTGGTTAACGGTGGATTCCGCCGCGCTGAAAAACAACGCGCCTTCAGGCGGTGTGTATGTGTCCTCAATGGGCAATATTTACCCCATTATCCCTTTCCGACGCGGCGACGTTGACTATTACCAATACGGTGATTATGAGGTCATGGCGCAATCTTATACACAATGGGCATTGACGGAAACCCGAAACCTCTTGCGGCAAGGCATGCAAAAAGAAGCCGAAAAACGCTTTTTGTCAAAATATTGGACAAAGGTTAGATAAACTCTTTAAATTAATTTCCTTTAAAATTAATACTTTACAATTAAATCTAAAATATTTTAGATTTAAGTATTGTCAAGATTTTAAAAAGGCGTATAATTCAATTCATCGAAACAAACACGAAAGAAAGGATTTTTAAAATGAATACCGAAAAATTCAAAGACGTTAAAGGCGTTTGTAATGATTCTTTTGTGTTGTCGCAAATTGATGCGTATTTGAAAGAAAACGCGGCTGATATTCTCGAGGATATTGTGCATTCAATCAGCATCAAACATAAAGGCGGTATAGCCATTGCTGAAATTTATGGCAGTTGCTATGCGCATGAGGACGCTTTTGAAATCAAAGTAATTTCCAACGATGAAGAAATTGGATATTGTGAAACTCTTCATTCCAGCTATTTGTAATACTTAATTTGACCCACTAACAGACTGTAAACAGTCTATAAACAACAAAAAAAGGAAAACCCCATGAAAAAGAATCACGTTGCAAAAATTGCCGCCCTGCGCAATGCGTTGACTAGCCATATTTATCGCCAAGGGCCAATGATTGAAATCATCAACGACTATTTAGGCAATGAACTCGATTTTAAGATAACTGACACAATCAACTATCGTGGGCATGCGAGTAAACACATCGTCATTAGCGACGGCAACGGTGACGAACGTGAGATTATTGCCGAATATTGCTGCGAAGCGGACGAGTTTACTTTTGACAAAATTGGTTTGGGTGAGACTGTGTACAACAGTATCAGCCAATTGGCAATCGGTATCAAAAATTTTAATCGTATCAAACGTAAGCAGGCATGGATTGTGCCAATTACCATTACGGTTGACGGCTGTTGGCAGTTTTGGAAAATCTTAATCAGCTATAACAGCGTTATCGCCGCTTGGAAAACGACAGCCAACACAATCTATTTGCAACCAAGCGCACACAAATATAGCAATACTACAAGCCGACATTTGTCTGATTTTGAGCATTATGTAAATGATGAATTAAAGGCTCGAGAGGAAACATCAATTTTGAAATACGCCAGTTTTAAATATTAAACAGAGGGTGGTGTAAAATGGAAAAGGTAACAATTCGTGATTTTTTAGAAAAAATTGATAGCTTGGACGACGTTTTTGAAAAAAATCAAGACGTTATGTGTGATTTTTTCGTAAACTCACTTATTGGATGCAAGGGGCAATGCTATACCCACCTCTACCTCGATTTACATGACGGCTGTATTTTCCAAAACGTTGAAGCATCTAGTAATACATGGTTGGAACGGGATGATGACAGCCTCGTCGAGATAGCCGCCGATGAGGGATGGGGGTATGATTTGGATGACGATGAAATCGAACATTTGCGCAATGGCTACTTGTCGGATTTTGGATACAACGAATGGCTGAATCAAGTTGCTGAAAATATCCAATACAAGGCAATTTACGAAGAGGGCGAGTTATGCAAAAATTAATCTATATTAGCGCGTTATCCTGTTTGTTTGCGGGTATCCAATCGGCAAATTTAGCCACGTTAGTTCTAACCTTTTTGGTGGCCTACGTCTTAATCGAGGCCGCAGATACGATGTGAAAGGATATATGATGGAAAGATGGAAAAAAATTGAAGCCGTATCCATTGACGGGTCGATGGACAGCCAAGACGCGGCGCACGATATAAATTGCATTGCGTGTTGTAGTGGTTTTACATATGCCAAAAATGAAAGCGAGTTGTCCACTTTTAAAAGATTTTTTGAAAAGCAAATCGCGTTATATTCCAAGTCTATTCGAGACGGGTTGCAACTGGTAATAACGGATGTTGATTCGAGCGACGTAGTACGATAAGCAAGAAACCGCCTGATGTAATATCAGGCGGTTTCTTTTTGCGCGTTTCTTTTGCGCGTTTCTTTTGTTAGGATTGTTAGGATGATATGACACACGCCGGCTGATTGTATCCTAACAATCCTAACACGTTTATTTTAAAGCTATTTACCCAGCCGCCTGATGGCGGTTTTATTTCGTCTATCATAAATGTTAACTTATAAATTATAACAATCTAACAATTTATATAGTGTATATCTATCAAGGCTTTATGCTATTTGCGCATTATCAAACACTATAACAAATCAATATAAATTAAAAATAAATCAATCGCATCACATAACAAGACGCACGCGCCCGCCGCTGACCGCCGTCAAAAGGAAGAGGTCGAAATGTAAAGATGAGGCGGTCTTTACAATGGCTCTTTCAAAAAGGTACTTTCCAGCGGCGAGCGGTGAGCGGTGCGGTCGCAGAACCCCCGATTCCGAGAATGCGCCGATTTTGAATGGTCGGTAGTCCTTGATTTTTAAGGAAATTTTTATGCCGTTTAAAAATAAACGGATGATTGGAAAAAATTAGTTTGTAAAAATCCTTATGAATCAATTATTTACAGAGGCAATTTTGAAAAATGAATTTTTCGACGACTTAAAGCGTTGATTTTTATGACTTTTTCCAAAGTGGCGAAAATTGTACCAAAAATCTGAAAATCCAGATTCTCAATTTCGCGCGTAGAGCGTCTCAGATTGAATTTCTCCCTCGGGGTAGGGGTAGGTATAGGGGAGGGTATAAAAATCGCTCTGAGGGTGCTTTTTGGGGCAGGAATCGCTATTGAGGTGTTTTTCCAACTCCGCAAGAGCCAATCGAGGGTCGTTTTCGCCGACAGACTGATTGTGAAATAGTGTTAGTTTTTGTAGTATTTGTGTTAGTACCAATGCGAGTTAGTACCAAAATGGGTGATTTTTGCTGTTTTCCTTAAAAATCAACGACGTATCAAATTTGTTAGGATGTTAGGTTGTGTTATTTTGCATCCTTACAAAATTTCTTCAATATTTCCAAGGACTTAACCCCTATTTGTTAGATGTTAGGAAAATCCTTTATTTTCTTATATATAAAAAAAAAGAGAGAGAGAGAGGGGAATATATAAATATATAAGTCGCTATACGTTACGTTATGTATAGAGATATGAACGTTTTTTACTAACATCTAGCAAAAAATGGAAGTTGTTGATTTTTATTGTTTTTTTGTTTTTTTCTCAAAAAAAAATTTTGTTAAAGTCCAAAAAGCACCCTTGCATTTGGCAAAAAAAAAGACAAAAAAGCGTTGTTGAGAAAAATTCTCATTTGGAAAATGCCATCATTTTTTATGATGAATTTATAAGTATTTTTAAAAATTTAAAACCAAGAATCGAAAAAATTGAATTTCCGAAACTCAAAAAAATTTCCAAAATTGGCAAATTGAAATTTTCTCGAACACAATTTTGGAAAATTTCTGAGTTTTCAGACCCAAAAACAGCCCATTTATTTGTTAAGAATTCCTTACATATGTAAATCGACAAGGCTTGATTGACATTGAAGTCGATTCTGACCTACAATCGCGTCAAATCCCTCTATTTAATAGGAAAGTTAAAAAAAAATGACTAAACGTTACTATAAAGACACGGCGTTGCCTCTCATGCGCAAAGGTTTTGAGGTTGTGCCAATTACACACGGTAAAAAATACCCAGAAGGAATCAACTGGGCGAATTTGCCACAGACCGAAGCGTCATATGAGAAGATGCTCCAGATGTTTGGGGATAAAGCTGGTCTTGGTGTTGTTACAAGCAACCATTTGCTCGCAATAGATATTGACGTTTTAGACCCACACGCAGCGCGAGAGCTTATTCAATATGTTCGTTCAATGCTGTCTACCGACAAAATCATGGTTCGTCGGGGTAAGAAACCAAAAGCACTGATTCCATGCTACGTCTCACAGCATATTGGTAAAATCATGTCTTCCACTTGGCTGTCTGAAAAGTATGGTCGTATGCAAATTGAATTACTGAATAACAGTAAAGGAGGTTCTCGCCAGTTTGTAGCGTTTGGTGATTATCCTGATGATGAAGGTTTGCATTACGAGTGGGAAAATGACTATTCATTGCTCGATATTGAACGTGTTGAAGACTTGCCGACATTCAAGCCTGAAATGATTCAGCCGCTTTTTCGATATTTTGATGACTTAATGTATCGAAACAATTATGAGCGTATCTCTGTCAGTAACTTACATCTGGTTGGGTTGGAAGATGTGCATATTGAAGATGATGAAGATGCTGATTATGACCTTTATAATGACTCCAAGCGGGTGAATATTTCGGACGAGCGCGTTGAAGAAATCGTGAATTCGCTAACCGAAGGATTCTACGATACTTATGAAAAATGGGTCAGCATTGGTCAAGCCATTAAATTCCAGATTGACGATTCGAAGAAAGGTTATCAAATTTGGAAAAAATGGTCACAAAAAGCAATCAACCCTACAACAGGTAAACCGTATGACATCAAAGATGACCAGCTTCGTGCCAAGTGGGATAGTTTTCGCAATAACCGCTCAAACGTAATAACGTTCGCAAGCGTTTTGTACGATTACTATACTTCATCAAAGAACGAAAACTTCACCGAGACCTTTGAGAACCTGAAGAGTATGTTCGAAGAGTGTGACGACATCCGCAAGTACGACGAACTCGTTGTCGAAGCGTCATATAACCGATTCACCACGGCGCAACAGAACGCCATCGAGCGTATTATTGCTCGAACATACAGCCGCTTGTATGGTGAAAAAATCAGTATGAGTGCGGTTCGAAAAACGCTCACTGAGGCTATTGAACAATTCGAAACACCTGAATATATGAAGAAATGGGTGTATGTGCTTAATGGTGACAAGTTTTACGACATAAACGAGCGTTTATCCGTATCACCAGCATCATTCGATACGCTGATTTACCACTCCGTACCCGATGCAATGTCGATGAAAATGCGCCCGCAGGACTTGGCATTGCGCGCTTACAAAATTCCGAAAGTCATTGATGCTGTGTATATGCCTACGATGGGTAGTTTGTTCAAATTTAGCGAACGCTCGAAGTATCAATACATAAACGCATACAATGGAGATAACGCGCCGGACGAGCCAGCAGTGTTCTCAAAAGGCGATTTGGAAGCCATTGAACTGGTTGAAAAACATTTTGAACACATGATTGAAGACCCTCGTGAACGCGAAATTTTCCGCCAATGGGTTGCTTATCAGGTTCAATACACTGGTTATACACTCGGATGGGCGGTATTCCTGCATGGCGTTGGTGGTGACGGTAAATCGTTCTTCCACTACCTGATTTCGGCGATGATTGGTAAGGAGAACGCTAAAATCGTATCGCAGGACGCGATGAAGTCTGGGTTTACGAAATGGGCGACCAATCTCAGCTTTGGTACGGTTGAAGAGGTTCATTTGGCTGGTGTCAAAGGCGTGGAAATCTACGATAAGTTGAAAACCATCATTGCCAGCCCAACCATTGCAATGATTGCTAAAGGTAAGGATGAAATTAACGTACCGAACACGGCAAATTATCTGTTTTTGAGTAACCGATTGGCTGCGTTGCCGATTGATTCATCAGACCGACGTATTTTTGCCATTTACTCGCGCTGGCAGGAAGCCAGTAAGATTGAGCAGTTCAAGAAAGAGAACCCGAAATACTATCCTGACCTGCACAATACTTACAAAAACCATGCGGGCGCGCTGCGCAAATACTTCCGAACTGAAGTCAAAATCAGCGACGAGTTTTTGGCATACTACGACGCGCCACGCACGGTATCACGCCAACGCCTGATTGGTGAGAACATGCCCGAGTCGATACAGGAGCTACTGGAAATCGTTGCTAAAAATGACGACCCGTTCTTGTGTGAAGAATTCCTCGACGTGAAATATTTCCGCCAAATCAAACTGGCGGATAAAAACTTCAAAGAAACATATTTCCGCTGGCAGCAGTATTTAGTGCCGCTTGGTTATGAGCTTGTAATTAATGCGGTACGGATACCTGAGATTGATAAATCGTATCTACACACGATTTATTCTAAAAATCCAAACCGTTTCAAAAACGCATCGGTTAAGTTGTCCGCCGCGATACGCCAATACGTTGAGGAAGCCACCAATCCCGAGCTTAAATATGACGAAAAGTTTGATACTGCCGCAGATGATGTGAGCGAAGACGAATTGGACGATTTATAAAAAAAATGTTGTGCATTGTCGTGAAACACGGTAATATGCAATCTCCTAAACCAAATATGTTTGTTAACCACCAACTAAAGGAAACTTAAAATGAAAGAAATCACATTTACCCAACTCGCCGCGATTATGGTTGCTCTAACCGAAGCTCTCGACCGCAACACAAACGCCCTGCTGTCGCAACAAGGTCTGTCGCCGAAACAAGAAAAAGCTTCACAGGAAGCTGTGAAAGAATCTGCCGAAGAACGCGAAGAATCAGTGGATGTTCCCAGCGAAGAAGCGGAAAGCAATGATGCCGAAATCACCATGGATATGGTTCAATCGGCATTGCTCGATGTGAAGGCTAAACACGGTGCTGATGCAGCTAAAGCCATTCTGAAAGAAGTTGCTGGTGTAGCCACTGTAAAACGTACACCTGAAGACAAGTATCAAGACGTAATTGATGCCTGCACAGCAAAAATGGAAGAAGAGGTAGTTGAAGAAAAAGCGGAAGAACCCGTTACTCCGAAACACTCCCTCGAAGATGTGAAGACTGCTGCCAAGGAACTCGGCGCATTGGGTCGTGAATATCTCGAAAAAGCTAAGGAAATCATCGCAGACGTAGGTGGTGCTGCCAAAACAGCGGATGTTCCTGTCGAAAATTATGACAAGTTGCACGAAGCATTGGTGACTGCCAAAGAAGCCGCCGAATCCGATTTGTAATCCGAACAAAGAGCGGTTAATCCGCTCTTTTTTTTGAGGTTTTTTTTATGAAAATTACTGAAATTAAGCTTGACGGGCATTCCGTGTTCTCACCGAGTTCGAGTGAGATGTGGCTAAATTGCTCAGGTAGCCTATTAGCGAATCTGGCGATTCGCACAACAGAAGGTGATGGTTCGTCTGAGGTTGCCGCCGAAGGAACTGTGGCGCATGAAATGGCTGAGATTTGGTTAAATACGGGCAGGCGACCTATCCAACATATTGGTGATGTTCGAACAGTCAACGGGTTTCCCATCGAGGTAACTGAGGAGATGCTCGATTATGTGGCTGAATATGTGAACTGGTGTAACGACCAAGAAGGTGATAAGTTCGTTGAAGTGAAGGTTGATTTTAGCCACTTAACACCCATCCCGAACCAAAAAGGCACGTCCGACCATGTTTGCTGTCGTGAGGATAAGCTGACAATTACCGACCTGAAGTACGGCATGGGTGTCACGGTTGACGCTGGAAATAACACGCAGTTGCAGATATACGCGCTTGGTGTGCTGCACGATTTCGGCTTCCTGTACGACTTCAAGACAGTCGAGATGCGAATCTGCCAGCCACGACTGAATCATTTCTCAACGTGGGAGATTAGTGTTGACGAATTGCTGGCTTTTGGCGAGTACGTCAAGGAACGCGCTCAAGCAGCACTTGAGCCGAACGCCGAGCGTGTGGTTACCGAGAAGGGTTGCCGTTGGTGTCGTGTGAAAGCGCAATGCCCAGCGCAAGCGCGTTACATTGAAGAGCTTATCGGTGATAAATTTGACGCTGAAGAGCCTGTTTCGGAGCGTATTGCCAACGACACTTATTTGGCAAAACTGCCAGAAGTTGACGAATTGAGCATGAAAGACGTGGAAAAGATTTACAGCAAAATCAAAATAGTTACGTCTTTCTTCACTGAAATCGAGAAAAAACTGCTTGACTTCGCTCTGAAAGGCGGTAAAATGAGCGCATACAAGTTAGTCAGCGGCAGGAAACAACGGAAATGGGTTGACGAAACCCATACTCTTAATTTTATTCAGCAAGATACAGTATTTGATTTGGATGAATTCCAGCCAAGACAACTTGTTAGCGTGGCACAAGCCGAGAAACTCTGCAAACGTCACAAAATCGACTTCGAAGCCCTCCGAGAATTGGTAGATGAATCAAGTGGAAGACCCACCATCGCGCCAATCGAGGATAAGAGACCTGCGTTAAGCATTATCGACATGGATTCGAAATTCGACGAATAAAGAGAAGTGGGCGACACTCTTTTAAATAACACGCCCTTCAGTTTACGGGTGTCAACTGGTAGCTTTCATACACTTTCACTGCCAGCGTCGCTTGCCGAAGCGACCACCCACCCATAACCAGAGAGTAATATCAGTTGGTAGATGGCTTGCCTTGGAAGCAAGAGGTCGTAGGTTCGAGTCCTACCTCTCTGACCATTTATTTGCTATCGTGTGGACGGCAAACAAAAGAAAGTCCATTTAATTTTTTTTAATGTTAGGAAATAAAATGTCAAATTATAAACGTAAAGTTGGTTGTTTGGTTGAGTACAATGACGGTACTGTGATGCTGAAAAACGTGCCTACATGGTACGCCCGAATTGACAATCCCCGTGCTTTTGAAGAAGGTGATAAGAAAAAATTCAGTCTGACCGCTTTCTTGGACAAAAAAGAGCATGCCAAAGAAATCAAAATCTTGGAAGATTTGATTCGTGAACACATGGCGAAAGGCGAAGACTGGGAAGATGTTGCAGTCAAAAACCGTTGCTTGCTCGACGGTAGCCGTGTTAAAAATCTCCCCGAAGACAGCGATATTCCCGACCACTATCGTATCCGATTCTCCGCCAATGAAAGCTTCCCTCCTGCTGTACGCAACAGCGCAGGCACTAAGCTGAACCGCCGCGTCCCTGAAGACATGGAAGAAATTGAAGAATTGAACCGCAATGGTCGTCATATGACAATTCTGTTTGACTTCTACGGCTGGAAAAATGCAAAATTTGGTGCGGGCATGACTCTGAATCTCTTGGCAGTTCAGGTTCATAACAAACAAACTGATTTGAAATTAGGCGCAAGCGGCGGTAACGAAGGTGATAACGCCGATTGGGACTCTGAAGACGACGAATTCTAAACCCGTTGCAACCACCCAGCAGAAAAGCTCTGCTGGGTATTTTGTTACCTATTGGTACTGGCACACGTCCATAATGGCTGCTGTCGTCTAACCAAACACAAAGGAAAATTATCATGTTTGGCTATCGCTCAAACGTTGTAATCATGGATATTGAATGTTATCCAAATTACTTCTTGGTCGCATTCCGCGACACTCTAAATCCAGAAAACACGAAACATTTTGAAATGAGGAATGATTCCTCAAAACTCGATACTGCTGGTATCAAACAATGGTTACGTTCATCCACAGTAATCACATTCAACGGTAACCACTATGATATGCCGCTGCTTATGTACGCCTTAGAGGGTGTCAACAACGCCGAGCTTAAGGAAGCATCCGATTTGCTGATTGGCGCAGACTATATCGACGAGAACGGTAAAAAGCAAAAACGTGAATCGTTGCGCTCGTGGGAATTCATGCGCCTGTATGAACTTGAATACCCACCATATATGCAGCACATTGACATTTTTGAAATCCCAGCAGGCACACTTAGTCTGAAGGCGTATGCTGCCCGAATTGGTTGCCAGAAACTACAAGACCTTCCGATTGATGCAGACAAGACCCTATCTCTTATCGAGATGGACGACATCGCAAAATACTGCGATAACGATACGGTGAACACTTTGCGCCTGTATGAGACGGTAAAAGCTCAGGTAGACTTGCGTATCGAAATTTCGAAGCAGTACAAAATTGACGTTCGTTCCAAGTCGGATGCTCAGGTTGGTGAAGCCATCTTTAAACACGTCATCGAAAAAGACCGTGGTCGTAAAATCTACAAACCTGACCCGAGTTCAATTAAGCGTCGGTTCAAATACGATATTCCTGACTTCATTTATTTCGAACACCCAACGCTTCAGGATTTGCATGATTTGCTGAAGCGTACTGTATTTGAAATCGAGCCATCTGGTCATGTGAAAATGCCGCAAGAGCTTACCGCCATGAAGATTCAGATTGGTAAGGGTCTCTACACAATGGGTATCGGCGGTCTGCATTCCAATGAGAGTGGGCAGGCTATTATTGCTGCCGAAGACGAAATCATTTGCGATGCCGACGTAACGTCATATTATCCATCTATCATTATCAACGGTGGTTATTACCCCGAAAACTGCGGTCTCCCCTTCCTGCGCAACTACACTCGCTTCCGCGATGACCGTGCTAAGTGGAAGAAGCTACCAGAGAAGCAGACTATCTGTAACACATACAAGATTGTCCTGAATGGTTCGTTTGGTAAGCTGTCGTCGATTTACAGCTTCCTGTATAGCCCGAAAATGATGATTCAAGTGACCATCACGGGTCAGCTTTGCTTGCTGATGCTCATTGAGCGTATCGAGAAGGCGGGTTTGCGTATTGTTTCGGCTAACACCGATGGTATTGTGATTTACGGCAAGAAGAATGACTTCTGGAAAGCCGAGCGTGAAATCCACTTGTGGGAAATCGAAACGGGATTCAACATGGAATTCACTCAATATCTGGCGATTTACAGTCAATCGGTAAACAGCTACCTTGCGCTCAAAGCCCCAGCAAAAGGCGAGACAAAACTCAAGTGGAAGCGCAAAGGCGACTACGCCGAACGCGGTTTGAGTCAATCAGGTAACGGTCAGGTTTGTATTGAGGCTGTTATGGCTTACCTCGAACGCAATGTGCCTATCCGAGAGAGTATTGAGGGTTGCACGGACTTCCTCAAATTCACGAACTTCCAGCAGGTAAAAGGCGGCGCATACAAAGACGGTCAATATCTTGGCAAGGTCGTGCGCTGGTATTATTCAACTCGGACGCAAACAGCCATCGTGAATGCGAAGGGCAACAACGTTCCGCTTACCAAAGGCGCGATGCCTGCCATGGACTTACCAGATGAATTTCCGTCGGATATTGATTATGACTGGTATGTGCGCGAAGCTTACTCGATGCTTGAACGGTTGGGTGTGCGAGGCGTCCCGAAGGAATCCCGTGCTTTTGGTCTCGTTGAAGGAGGCGGTCTTAAATGGGGTCGTCGCGACGGTCAGCAGACGTGGCATCGGATTGACCTGTCAACTAAAGATGCGCTGTGTGAAGCACGTCTTAAAGACCGACATGATGAATGGGTTTATGCCGATAAGTTACCAGCAGATAGTCGGGTCTGCGGTAAATGCAAACGTAAATGAAGACCCTGAGCCAACGCGAAAGTCGCATTGAGAAAACCAGCCGCCTGCTTGCCGAAAAGCGTGGCTGGTTTCAGGTCAAAATTGAACGGGCGAGCATAAACGGTTTCCCCGACCGACTGTTTATCAAAAATGGGAACACCATTTACGTTGAGTTCAAGAATGACGCTGGTAAATTGCGTCCTGAACAGGAACGAGTAATTGACACTATGCGCAAACACGGTGCAAGTGTCTACGTCATTTCCACTCTGGAGGAAGCTGATGTCATATTTAGATAAATTGAAATCACGTTTTAGCAACGTTGAGTTGGGTGAACATCACTTGGATGAATATCAACTCACCGCCATCGAGTTCTTGAAGACTCACCCAAGAAGCGCATTGTTCATCGACACGGGTCTTGGCAAAACGGCGATATGCCTCAAATTGATACGAGACCTTATTGACGACGACAAAATCAACAAAGTGCTGATTATCGCCCCTCTGAAGGTAGCCAATCAGACATGGGGGGATGAGATAGCAAAGTGGTCGTTCTCCGCGCCACTCAGCTACAAACTGGTGCGAGCTGAACATATCATTGAGGCGGTAAACGCATACGCGCGTAATGAGAAAACACGTCCGTTTAATGAATCCGACCTGAAGAAAATAAGCCGAAAGGTAAACACTAGGGTTAATAAGTTTTTGAGAAATAACCCTGACATATCTGAATTGGATAAAAATACTCTGATTGCCAAAACACAACTCGCCGTCGAGAAAGAATATCGCAAATGGTTGACCGAAACGGCTCGTGTTGAGGCTGCTGGTATTCAGGTTCGAAAATACGAGCGTGAAAACCCTACGGTGATACACATCATAAACCACGAGATGCTTGAATGGCTCGTGAATGCGTGGGGTGCTAATGATTGGATTTATGATTGCGTCATTTATGACGAGAGTGACGGCATCAAGGATGCAACAACGAAGCGTTGGAAAGCACTCAATTCAATCAGGCATAAAACCACCCACTTTTACGAACTCACCGCAACACCAGCAGCCGAAAACCATCTTGGTTTGTTCGCCCAGATAAAATTGCTCGATGGGGGTGAGCGTTTAGGTCGCACGATGACCGAGTACAAAGAGCGATATTTCAACGTGAATCCGTACAACTACAAAATCACCTTGAAAGACGGTGCTGCTGATGCGATAGCTGATGCGATTTCCGATATTACGCTCGTGATGAAGCAGGAAGATTACCTAAAAGACATACCGCCTTATGTTGTGGAAGACGTGCTATATGATTTGCCTGAGAAACAAAGGGAATTGTATAATGCTATGAGCAAGACAGGTATGATTGAAGTTGATGGTCGTGAAATCATCGCCGAACAAGCGGGTGCTGTTTTGCAGAAAATGATGCAGATTTGTGCTGGTTTTGTTTATGAAGGAACTGAGTCAATCAGCGATTTCGGCAGTATTATAAAAGACAGGCAAATTCACTATTTGCATATCTCTAAAATCGAAGCTCTGCGGGAATTAATGGCTCGTCATCCAGAGGATAATTTCCTCATCTCCTACTACCATCAAGGCAGCTTAAATTTGTTGCAAAAACATTTCCCAGAAGCGGTCAAGATGGATAGGCAGGGTACGCAGAAAGCATCATGGAACCGTGGCGAGATTAAGATGTTGCTGATGCACCCTAAATCGGGCGCACATGGTCTCAATTTGCAAAAAGGCGGTCATATCGTAATCAATTTCGACGTATATTTCAGCTATGGACAGTATTACCAGTTCCTGCGGAGGCTCGCGCGACGCGGGCAGGAGAATGACAAAGTGCTTGTCTACAATCTGCTGGCAGCCAATACATACGACGTGGTTGTCAAAAAGGCTTGCTGGGAAGGTAAACGGAATACTCAGAACGTATTTTTTGAACTGATACAGAAATGCAAAAAGGCTTTAAAGCATGGCTAACATGAAGAAGGCGTCGACGGCATTGTTGCTCGGTAATGGCACGAATGCCACACTGACAATCGACGACATTTTGAGCAAGGGCGTGACTATTAAGCAAGCCGCCCTGATTTTTCACGTCCATAACACAGAACTCGGCAACCTTGTGCGAAAGGCGAAGATTCAACCGTCTGGTACGCGTAACGGTGCTGATATTTATGCCATTCGAGATATTGCAAGCGTATGCGTTCCGCCCGTCTGGACGGACGAGGAGTGGGAGGAAGTGTTCCATAAGGGGCATTTCCCCATTGCTCTCAAGAAAGACTTCTGGGCGGCGAAGAAGGCACGTCTTAGTTATCTCGTCGAGGCTGGTGAATACTGGCATACAGCAGACGTGATTGACGCTGCGTCTGAACTGAACAAGACGTTCGCGATGGGTGTGAAGTTGATACCTGACACCATTGACCGTTTGACCACCCTCACACCTGAGCAGCGGACACTCATTGTTGAGTTGCTCGACGAAGTGATGGAGGGTGTTGCTAAAGCGGTGGTTGATAAGTTCGGCGAGCGTGCGCAGAAAGAGCGTGTCAGCCGCTATGAAGATTTAACAGGAGAGCAAATAGATGTCATCGACGAACACGAACTTGATGAGCTTTAAACATATCGGGCAGTACGGAAGTCTGTCCGATATGTTCGTTGAATTGTCATCAATTTTACAACCACCCGAACGCCTCACTGTGTCCCAGTGGGCTGAGAAATACCGCTATGTCAATAATCGCGGCTCGTATGTTGGTTATTGGAAGAACTCGACAACCCCATACATGATTGAGCCTATGGATATGCTATGTAGTCCAATCCATGACGGTGTAATTATGGCTGCTCCTGCGCAGTGTGGTAAGACGGATGCTTTGATTGTTAACTGGACTGGGTTTTCAATACATGGTGACCCGATGGACATGCTGATTATCAACCCGACATCCGCGATGAGCCGTGACTTCTCCAAACGTCGTGTCGATAAGTTGCTACGTGATACGAAGGAATGCGGTGAGTTGCTCAACAGAGACCGCGATGCTGACAATATCAGCGACAAACATTTCCAAAACGGCGTATTCCTGTCGCTAGCGCATCCGAGTGTATCGGAATTGGCAGGTCGTCCAATTCCGCGGGTTATGCTTACCGACTATGACCGAATGGATGACGATATTGGTGGTGATGGCTCGCCTTATGACTTGGCAGCAAAACGTACAACGACATTTGGTTCGTACCGCATGTGCTTGGCTGAGAGTAGCCCCAGTAGACCAGTTGAAGACCCTAACTGGGTTGAAGTGGCTGGTTCGCATGAAGCCCCTCCGACAAAGGGGATTTTTGCGTTATACAACCGAGGTGATAGACGTAGATGGTATTGGGCTTGTCCGCATTGCAACGAACGCTTCGAAGGCACGTTCTCAATGCTTAAATGGAACGAGAAAGCGACCAACATGATTGACATTGCTGCATCAACCTATCTGCAATGCCCGAAATGCTTTGGGCGAATTGAGCAGTCTCAGCGACACGCAATGCAACAGACAGGTATGTGGGTTCCGGACGGGATGTATTTCAATCGGCAGGGTGAGTTGGTGGGTAGTCCGCGCAAAACGAGAATCGCATCTTTTTGGCTGCGTGGAGTGGCTGCCGCGTTCGTCAACTGGGGGCAACTGGTCACAATGTATCTGGCTGCCGAGGAAGAGTTTAAAACCACAGGTTCCGAAGAAGCTCTTCAAAAATTTTACAACACCGACTTGGCTGAACCGTACATCCCTAAATCGCAAGTTTCACAACGATTACCTGAACACCTGAAAGACCGCGCGATTGACATTGGTGACCGCGTTGTTCCCATCGGCGTTCGAAATTTGATTGCGTGTGTCGACGTACAAAGGAACAGATTCGTTGTTCAAGTGCATGGTATTTCCGCTGGTACGCCTTTTGATATTACAGTGATTGATAGGTTTGATATTCGTAAATCCGCGCGTACTGATGTGGATGACGATAATTACCTCGTTCGACCAGCAACGTTCTTCGAGGACTGGTCTTTAATTGAAACTGAAGTAATGGATAGACTGTACCCTCTGGCTGATGGTAGCGGAAGACGCATGGGTATTACGATGACTGTTTGTGACAGTGGTGGTTATGCTCGTGAAAAAGGTGAGAGCGTTACATCTATGGCGTATGACTTTTATCGCAGCTTGAAAAACAAACGCAAAGCCGCGCGCTTCCACTTGGTTAAGGGTGTTGTTGCACCAAATTCACCGAGGGCATTCATAACATATCCCGACGCGACTAAGAAGGATGCTTTGAGTGCTGCGCGAGGTGATGTGCCTGTGCTAATGCTCAACTCAAACCTCTTGAAAGATACCTTGTCGAACAGACTGGATTCAACCGAGGTTGGGCATGGTCTAATTACATTCCCAGACTGGTTGTCTATTGAGTTTTATCAGGAGTTGTGCGTCGAGACACGAAGCCCTAAAAAATGGGAAAAGACTACGCATAAAAGCAACGAAGCGTGGGACTTGCTATATTACTGTATCGGCGTATCAATCTCAAAATTACTCATGATTGACCGCATTGATTGGTCAAATCCACCACCGCTGTTTGATGAATGGGATAAAAACCCGCTGGTTTACGCCCCAGTTGATGCAAGGGATGAAACAGGAGATAATGTTGTCATTCATGAACCCCAGCAGGTTTATTCCGAGATGAGTTGGGATGAGATTAACAGATTACAGGAAACGTAGCATGAGTTGCACATCTTATACCCCCGAACAGCTAAAGGACGCTAAAGACGCGTATTTTCGTATTGCGTCTGGTCAAAACGTAACAGTTGTGATTGACCAAAACGGCGAGCGTATCGAGTACCAAAAGGCTAATTTGTCTGTGCTGGCAGACTTAATCCGCCGAATGGAAATGGAACTACGCGCATGCGGTATGCTCGATAACGTGTTCGGTGGTCAGGGCTATCGACCACTACGGGTTTATTTCTAGGAGATAATATGTCAGGCATTGATGGATACACGACCCGCAGTGGCACAGGCGGTCTCGACGGAGCTAACCGTACCAGCCGTGAAATGGCTACATGGGAAGCTTCGCCGCTGCCTATGGACGCAATGTTGCGTTTTGAAAAGGACATCATTGATGACCGCGCTCGCGATGTCGTCCTGAACGACGGCTACGCGAGCGGTGTTGTTGCGATTCACAAAGACAATATTGTTGGTTCGCAATTCAAGCTCAACTCTCAGCCGAATGTCGATGTACTTGGTATTGAGGACACCGAATGGTTATATGAGTTTCAGCGTATTGTCGAGTCTAAATTTAACAATACTGCATCGAGTTCTAAACACTGGTTGGATGCCGCGGGTATTAAAGACTTTACCGCAATGGTACGTCAGGCAGTTGGTGTGTTTTTAATTCATGGTGAGGTTCTTGCTGCGGCTGAATGGATTGTCGACCGAAGACGACCATACTCAACAGCAGTACAGATGATTAACCCGAAACGTCTTTCTAATCCGAACGGTTTGATGGATGACGAGAAAATTAAAGCGGGTATCGAGCGTGACGCATATGGCAGACCTGTTGTTTATCACATCATGGAAGCACATCCATACGATTACACTCAAACCGAGAAATTGTTTAAGTGGAAGCGTATTCCTGCCGAAACCAAGTGGGGTCGCAAGCAAATGATTCACATCATCGACCAACTGCTTCCTGAACAGATACGGGGTGTGAGCGAGATGGTGAGTGTTTTGAAACAGATGCGGATGACACGTCGCTTCCAAGATGTCGAATTGCAACAGGCTGTTTTACAAGCCACTTATGCGGCAAGCATTGAAAGCGATTTGCCGACTCAGATGATAACGGAAATGATGGGTGGTAATCCAAACGGCATTAGCTTTGACGTCGCCGCCAAAGCCATGCTTGGTTCTATTTTGCAACACGCCGCTACGCGTGATATTCAGTTGGACGGCGCACGCATTCCCGTATTGCATCCGAACACCAAGTTGAATCTGCAACAGCTCGGTCAACCGAGTGGGACGGGTTCTGAGTACGAGCAGTCTTTGCTACGACATATCGCAGCGGGTCTTGGTGTTAGCTACGAGCAGTTCTCGCGTGACTACACCAAAACGAACTACTCTAGCGCACGCGCGAGCATGAATGAAACATTTAAGTTCATGCAGTCGCGTAAAAAGGCTGTTGCTGATAAATTTGCGACAGAGGTTTACCGACTTTGGCTTGAGGAACAAATCAATAACGGCTCAGTTCCTTTGCCAAAAGGCAAAACCTCGGCGTGGATTTACGAAAATCCTGAAATATTCGACGCTTTGGCACAATGTTCATGGATTGGTGCAGCACGAGGGCAAATCGACGAGATGAAGGAAACACAGGCGGCTATTCTCAAAACCAATTACGGTCTCTCTACTCTTGAGATTGAGGCTGCCCGTATGGGTTATGACTGGCGCGAATTATTGGCACAACGCAAGCGCGAACAGGATGAGATTAAACGCTTGGGTATCACCACCGATGACGGTGCTGAGAAAGCCGTTGTTAATAAAAAATCCTCAAAATCAAACGAAGACGTTGATTCTAAAGGTAAAGAAGAAGATAATCCCGATAACGAAACGAAAGATGGTGAAAATGAGTAATTTATTACATCCTATTGTTGCATCCCTTATTGGTCAGAAAACCTTGTATCTCGCCATTCAACAAGAAGTGGCTGGCGAGTTTTTGACCGACTTGAATGCCAATATGAGCAGTCCTGTTTTGCAAAAAGAGGAAGGTCGTATTGATATGATTAAGCAGACAATGGCTCGAACACTGGGTTCTGCTTCAGCAAGTAACAGCATGATGTACGGTATGATAGGTACGACGGCGGTTATTCCTGTGTTTGGCGCATTGGTCAATCGCTTTAACGCAACATACGGTTTCATCACGGGCTACAATTACATCAAAAACGCAATCGCGACAGCTTTGATGGATAATTCCGTTGACGCAATCATACTGGATATTAATTCAGGCGGTGGTGAAGTCGCTGGATGTTTTGAAACAGTGGATTACATTAAATCAGCGCGTACTCAGAAAGAAATCCATGCCGTCGTGGATAGCAACTGCTATTCTGCGGCATACGCTATTGCTTCTGCCTGTACATCAATCAAAGCCACGCCGAGTAGTGGAGTTGGTTCGGTAGGTGTTGTCGCAATGCACGCCAGCTACAAGAAGATGCTGGAGAACGAAGGTATCTCCGTAACATTCATTAAAGCTGGTGAGCATAAAGTTGATGGTAATCCATATGAAGATTTGAGCGATTCGGTTAAAGCCGATATGCAAAAAAGAATTGACGCGATATATGCCGAATTCGTATCATTGGTGAGTGCGAATCGCTCGCTTGCCGTTGATGATGTAGTAAAGACTCAAGCGGCGTGCTATACTGCGCAAGAAGCAAAAACCATGGGTCTTATCGACGAGGTAATGAGCGTCGAAGAGGCTCTAAAATCAATCACGGAGGGACGTATGTCTAAAGAAAATACAGTTCAGGCGGTAACTGATACCAAAACTGAACCGCAGGCTCAAACGCCACAAGCCCCTGTTGCTCAAGCTGACGCAAGCTCAGAACGCAATCGCATTCAGAGTATCATCACGGCAGAAGCAGCAGCTTCTAACAGCAAATTGGCACACCACTTGGCGTTCAACACCAACATGAGCGTCGAAGATGCTATTCAAACGCTGAATGCCGCTGTGCAGGATACCAAAGAGCCTGTTGCCGCTGCTCCTGTTGCCGAAAAACCCGTTGCCTCAGTCAATTTGCTGGCGGATGCCATGAGCAAGGTTGAGCAACCGAACGTTGGTGCTGACGCGGGTGATGTATCTGAAGCCAATAAATTGGCGGCTGATATTGATGTCGTTGCCAGTTTCTTGAAACAAAACTAAGAAGGATTGAAAATGTTTGCGAAAAGTGAAAACATTCCAGCAGTAGGCGGTTTGCACATCCCTCTGTTTGCCAAACAAACTCCATTGCCAGCTACCGTGTCGGCAAAAGCCAAAGCTGCGGTTCAGCAGTATCAACTGTGTAAACTGAACACCGACTATACTGTCGAACCTGTCACTGCGACTGGTGATTTTGCTGCGTTGTCAGCAGGTAAACAGCTTTGTGTGACAGCCTTTGCCGCTGAAGCAAATAAACCTGTGAGCGTATATACTAACGGTACTTTCAACATTAACGCCATTGTGGTTAGTGTTACCGAGTACAATAACACATATACCGTTGCACAACGACTTGAAAAACTGCGCTTGTTCGGCTCTCCTGTCATTTTCTTCGAAAATGCTGAAACCGACCCAGTTCAACGCGCCTAAGAAAAGAAAGGTTAATTATGCCAAACGCACAAACTTTGACGGAAACCCTGATTCAGGGGGGCTTGGTTCGCAAGATGGAAGCCCCGAAATCCTTCTATCGAGTCCTGTTCAGCAATAATTTCCTGTCCAAATCCGACGTGATTATTTTCGACGACGTGTTCGAAGATTTGCGCGGTGTTGCCAAATTTGTCGCCCCTAACGTGGTGAGCAAGGTCAACCAGACCAAAAACTTCGATGTTAAATCGTTCCGCCCGGCATATGCCAAAGAGAAAGACAGCATTGATGCTTGGGACGAGCGTCTGCAACATCGCATCGCAGGTGAGCAACTGTTCGGCAGCATGACTCCAGCGCAACGCGCCATGGCAATCCGTGCCAAGCAAATCCAGATGCACCGTACCAAAATGACCAACTTGTACGAATTGATGGCGTTCTATGCCTTCTCTCGCGCTGAGTTGACCATTAGCGGTGATGACTACCCGACTACAACGGTGAGCTATTTCCGTGACCCTGCTCTGACAATGAGCAACTTGGGCGCGCAAAACTGGACTGCCGCGGGCGTTAATCCGCTGACCATCTTGGCAAAAATGTCCGACTTGGTGTATGAGAAATCACACACCTCCGAAGTGGACACCATTATCATGGGTCGCGGTGCATGGGCTGCCTTCTACGCATACTTCTCAGCCAAAGAACGTTCGCATCTGCTCGATACGAACATCCGTGGTTCAGACCTGACAATGAACCTGCTCCATGTGGGTGAAGTGCGCGGTGTTGCCATGGTTGCCCGATTCACATCCCTGAATGGTGCTGTTATCGAAGTTTACGTTGACAGCCGCAGCTACCTTGGCGCAGACGGTCTGCCGAAACGTTACATTGCCGATGGCGAGGTCATTGGCTTTGACAGCAAAGAATTCTCGGGCGCGATGTCATTTGGCGCAATCAAAGACGCAGACGCTGGCTGGGTTGCGACCGAAATGTACCACAAAGAATTCCGCGTTGACGAACCGTCAACAACCTACCTGTTGACCCAATCCGCCCCGCTGCCTATCACGCTGACCCCAAACAGTGTGTTCCGCATTGCGGATGTAACTAAATAAGGATGACCGAAATGTCTCAATCTATCAAAATGGTTAAATTCAAAACCAATGTTTCTTTCGTTGCCAGCAATGGCGTTCTGCACTTCGGTGGTCAAGTCGTTCAACTGCCACAAGCGGATTTTGACGGTCAGGTTGAAGTTTGTACGGATTTCGGTTTACCAACTCCCGAACTGATTGAAGAAGTCGAAGTGGCTGTTCAGGAAGACACATCTCCTGCTGAACCTGAACAACCCGTAGAACCTAAGAAACGCGGTCGCGGTCGCTCAACAGCTAAGTCCGAAGGTGAATCTGAAGGTGAATCTGAAGGTGAATCCGAAGGTGAATCTGAAGCCAAGTCTGAAGAAGACGGCGAGCTGTAATGTCTTCTTAGTAAAAAGGTTTCGTGTTAGAATTAACGCGAAACCTTTTTTTTATGGAAAAGAAAATGAGCTACATTGATATTTACGAAACAGTTCGAGGTCATTGGGAGAATGACACAAGTGGGCAGTCAACATCGCCATCTCAAAATGCGTTTGGTAACTTCACACTGAACAATGGTGTACTTAGCGCAACTATTGGCTCTGAAACAAAAACAGTTGACCTACGACCGTTAATCCCATCACCTGTTCCCGATTTGCATTTGAAATCTGTAACTCCCAGCGCAGATGGCAATAAGCTTGTTTTCAAAATCGGTGAAGCTGATAACACATCTCGCGACAAAACCGTCGAATTGAACTTCAAGGAGCAGATTGTTAAATTAGTCGGTACACCGCCTGCGCCATATGACGACGCAGAACTCAAGCGGAGAATCGCTGCTCTTGAAGCCGCCCAACAATCGGGTGGCTCAGGGGCTAAACCGTTTAAGGAGTATGAGGCTAAATACATCCCGAGAAGCGAACTGGGTGTTCTTGAGAACAATACGTTTAAACAAATCAATTTCTCTAAAGAATTCTCAAAAACCCCGTTCGTCATTGTTACGATAGACTTTGCTACGACATCCCCACGCTTCACCTATTTGGCAAACATTAGCAAAACAGGCTTCCAGTTCACCGCGAACTACGCTCCCGATGTGCAAGGTATTTGGTATCAAGCCTATATCGTGGAGTAATGGCTATGAGCTTCCTCGACATAAAACGCAAAGCTCGCGCCGACTTGCATCATGAGATGGGCGTTCCATCCAAGCATATATCGGCGGCGAGCGGGCGTGTATCGGACTGTCGTTTGCGCGTGCATACCAAAATAAATCTGACGGGCGACATAGACTATCAGGGTTTCGCTGAGTTGTCTGATGGTGGGGTTCTCGTACTGTGTACAATCCGTGAAGCTCGTGCGCTTGGATTCAGCGTCGGCGACAAGATTGTGTATGACAGCAAAGAGTATGTGCTTAACACCCGCTTGGACGACGACGGTATCTACATTGAGAAGTGGCAGGCTACGCATTTACAGCATCGGGTGAATCATGATTACGATTGACTTGGAAAATCTGGTATCGCTGGAGAAGATGTTTAAGGCTTTCCCCGAACGAACCGCAGACGCTGCGCGCTTGGCTATCAATCAGACAGTCAAGCGCGAGGCTCTGTCCCGCGTGCGTCAGGATATGCGCAAGCAAATTAACTGGAAGGCATCATATCTGAATAGTCCCGACAAAACAGGCGTGGCTAAATATGCAACCAAAGGTTCGCTCGTAGCTTCCATTTACGCGCGTGACCAACCGACGATGTTGAACAGGTTTCGCCCCAACCCGAATACAATACCGTCTAAAACGACAAAAGGTGTGCGCGTCAAGGTCAAGCCTACTTCGACAAAAGTCATGAAGCACGCATTCGTTCACAAATTCAACAAATCCGGTAATATCGGCGTTCTTACGAGAACAGAAGGTGGTGGGTCTACGCCACCAAGCGGCATCACACACGGCGGCGGTCGATACATTAGGTCAATGAGGGCGTGGTTGCTTTACGCCCCATCGGTAGACCAAGTAATGTGGGACACTGCCAAACGCAATCAGGACAGAATCGCCAAGTATCTTGAGGTCGAGTTTTTACGACAATTCAATAGATTGGAAAAATAATGAAAGAACATATCCGTTTAACGGCACTCAAAAAATTATGTGCCTTGCTTGAGCAGGAAACAGGTATGCGTGTGTACCGTGGTCGTCAGGTAATCGGCGCAGACGTAACGCTACCTTGTATCGTCATCAACGAGACGATTCGAGCGGGTACTAGCAGTACTGGCGCGGACGAAGGTAGAACGGTTCGCAATGACCGCGTGGATTTCCTGCTGTCTGGCTACGTCGACGTTCAGGACGTTGAGCATCCGATTGATGTGGCGTATGAGCAAATTGCGAAAATTGAGCAGGCGTTCCATAAAATCCACGCCATTGACGGTGGTCGAATGGGTGGGGCTAAATATAAAGAGTGGTATAATCTCGGCGGCTTGGTAAGCAACTTCAAATATGATTCACCTGTTTGCCATAACCCGCCTGATGAGGTACAATCGAAATCGTACTTCTATATTTATTTCTCCTTCAGCGTCGCGTATGACAATGCGAATCCGTATGCTGAACTTGATTAATTGACAAAGAAAGGATAGCAACATGGCTATTACACGCGGCGCGACCAAAGCCTTAGTATTGGCAAATGGTCGAATTGAATTTAACCAGTTCCCTATCGTCAACGGCGTGGAACGTCAGGCTGATGCCAAAGGTTTCCGCTATCTCGGTTCATCCAAAGAACTGAACCTGACGCAGGAAAACGAAACGCTGGAACACAAGTCATCCGAATGCGGTTTCAACACCACCGATGAAGAAATTATTATTTCTTCCAAACTCACTGGTAGCTTCACACTCGACAACATCAACACTGAAAACTTGGCGATGTTCTTCGCAGGTGAGGTGCGCAACCAAACTCAGGTTGCTGCTACTGATAAGAAAGACACACTAAAGGTTTACCCTTCTCTGGGTTATCGCTTGGGTGTTACCAAAGAGAACCCAAACGGCGTGTTCTCTGCGAGCATTACCAAAATTGAAGTTTTTGCTGATGAAACCCAAGCCAAAGCGGGTACTCCTGCAACATCCACCTTGGTTGAAGGTGTTGACTTCGAGTATACTCCCGAAACTGGCTTCCTGATGATTGGTGACACCAGAAGCACCAGTAAAATCAAGGCGGAAGGCACTTGGATTGTTGTTACCTACAACCTGAAAAAGGCTGCTCGTGATGTCATCATCTCCAAAGGTCAATCCATCGTTGGTGAGTTCCTGTTCCGCGGCTGTAATGCCAAAGGTGAAAATCGTCAATACTGGATGCCAAAAGTGCGTCTGTCCCCTAACGGCGATTTCGCATTAAAAGGTGGTGAGGAGTGGTCTCAAATGGCCTTCAACATCACTGCACTGGAATCCGAAGGCACGTCTATGTTGTACATCAACGGTCAACCAACATCCTTGCTCTAAACCAGTTGAAAGGTAGCGAGTGATGTAGTAAACTCCCTGAATCACATGATTTAGGGAGTTTTGTTTTATGGCAGCAAAAATCAACCAAGAAGAATTTATCCGACGAGCGAAAGATGTCCACGGAGAAAAATACGACCTGACGCAAGCTATTTATCGTTCTACCAGTGAGCCAGTGGAAGTCGTATGTAGAAAACATGGCGTGTTCTCCATACGAGCCAATCATTTTATGAATGGTGTGGGTTGCCCAAAATGCGGATACGCTTCAACAGGGAAAGCTCTGCAACTACCTAAGGAAGAATTTATCAACCGCCTAAAGGTTCTTTTTGGCGACGCGTATGATTATTCGTCTGTCGAATACGGAGGGTATAAAGTACCCGTAAAACTGGTATGTCCTGAGCATGGCGTGTTTGAGAAGCAGGCAGGTATGCTGTTGGCTGGAAAGGGGTGTAAACAGTGTGGGATTAAGCGTCGCGCTGAAAAGCGAAGAGGGGTTTCCGTTCCGTCAAAAATCCCAGCTAACGTCAGAGGTTCGTCATTCATACAGAAAGCGGAAAAACTTCACAATGGCAAGTATGATTATTCCGAAGTTGACTACACAACAAGCCACCGACCCGTGGGCATAATATGCCCTAAACATGGAAAGTTTCAGCAGACCCCGAATAATCATCTTCAAGGCAAAGGCTGTATAAAATGCACATGTAACGCAATCTCGCGCGTTGAGCAATCATTGAAAGACACATTCCCTCAATTCGAACAAGGCAACCGAAGCCAACTGGACGGATTGGAACTTGATTTATACGAACCGAACAAACGGCTTGCTATTGAAGTAAACGGCGTACATTGGCATACAACGGAATTTGGTAAGACTCGAAGCTCGCATCTGAATAAGACTGAATTGTGTGAATCAAAAGGAATAGCTTTACTTCATTTCTGGGATACTGAAGTGGTTGGAAAACGAAGTCTTGTCGAATCCATGATTGCCGCCAAACTGGGTATTACTGGTACTAAAATATACGCCCGAAAAACAACCCTCCGTGAAGTCTCGTCGGAAGAGGCTTCCCGTTTCCTGAAAGACAACCATCTACAAGGTACTGTTCCTTCCAGTGTGCGGCTCGGCTTGTACTGCAATGAAGAACTCGTTTCTATTATGACGTTCGCCAAGCCCAGATACACGAAGCAGTATCATTGGGAACTGATGCGGTTTTGTAATAAAGCAGGGCTTCACGTTGTTGGCGGAGCTTCCAAATTATTGGTAGCTTTTAGAAAAGCATACACGGGTTCTATTGTAAGTTACGCCAATCGTCGATTCTCCAATGGCGGCTTATATGAGAAACTGGGCTTCACCCGAATCAGCGCATCTGCACCGAATTATTGGTATGTGAAAAACGGAGACATTCGTTACTCAAGGAGCCAATGTCAGAAGCATAAATTGAAATCACTTCTCGGCGATGGCTTTGATGAATCTTTGAGTGAAGTGGCGAACATGCGCATGAACGGGTATTATCAGTTATTCGACTGCGGAAACTACGTCTATGTCTTAGAATAATCATTTATTGCATGAAACATGGCGAAGTGGTATAGTCCGCTTTGCCATGTTTTTTTTATGAGGTAATTCCAATGAAAATGAATCTCGCGGGTTTGATTTCCCCGACAAAGGAAGTTCACGGTGTGACCGTTCGTGGTTTAAATTTTGCCGATTTGTCTGCCCAATGGCAGACAAACGGCGTTCGTCTGATGGAAGCATTCGACGAAGTAATGGCAAAAGCCAATGGCTCTGACGACTTGATGGATGTTGCCAACAGCATTATCAAATACGCTCCCGATTTGGCGCGTGCTGCATTCCTGTCGGCAATTAACGACAAGGGTGAAAAACACATCATCGGTGATGAAGAACTCACCGCTGGCGAAATCTGGGACACCCGCATGGGCATTGGTAAACAGATGGATATTGTTATTGCCATCATTGACCTGACCATGAACGAATCTGACAATCTAAAAAAAAGACTGCTGTCGGTACTGGACAAACCAACAATCCAGAAAATGCTGGCGGAGAAGGCGACCTCGGAGGAGTAGACCCGTATCATCCCTTCGAGTCTTTTATGCTAAGTCTAAGGCGAGATGTGAGTATCTGTTTGGCAAACGGACACTCGCAGGCTCGCCTTTATTCGCTTATAATGTTGCGCAATGAGGCGGAAATAATCCGTGAACGCCGTCGTCAGGATTTCGTGCTATATGGGACTCTGACGAAGATGATTTTTGACGCAAGCAACACCGACATCAAACAGGAAGCATTGAAAGATTTGAACAGAGCATTGCAAGAAATGCTGAATCATATAGGAACTGGACATTATGGCTGAAAATCGCTCAGTAGAGCTGGAAATCCGCGCGCAGGATTACAGTGGCAAAACCATTAATGATGTGCGTAAAAACATCAAAGGTCTCAAAGCAGACCTGAATGAACAGGCGAAGTCGGCTGCGAAAGGTAAAGCCGACTTTAAGGCTTATGAGAACAGCCTGAAGGGTCTGGCTTCGGCTGCAACCAAGCTTACCGAGCTACAAACAATGCTCGGTAAACTGTCAAAGCTTGCCGACAACGTGGCATCAAGCGCGGGTCGTGCTAAGGATGCAAGCGATGCCTATGATGAGCTTGCCGACAAAATCGGCTCTCTTGGTGTACCAACGAAAGCTCAAGCGGACAAATTAGCCCGCTTGGGAGTCGTGCAGGCTAAAGCGGCTGAGACCGCCAAGAAGCAAGCCGATGCTTACGAGCGTCAGCGTCTTGAGGCGGAAGCGCACGGCTTGGCGACGAACAATATCCAACGTGCGCAGGAAGGACTGACGAAGACCTACCAACGTACGTTACAAACAATCATCGACATGCGTAATGCGCAGGCTGCGCTGCAACGCCAGAATGAGATAACCTCGCGTGTGGCTGACCGACGCAAAGAACTGCAAGAGCAGATTGCGTTGCAACAGCAATCCTTGAAACTGACGCAACAGCAAGCCGCCGCCGAAGCCGCGCATCGACGTAATGTTCAGAGCCAACGCAATCAGATAAACGCTCAGCGCGTTTCGATTGCACAGCAAATCGCAGAAGCCCGCACAGCGCAAAACCAACCATCCGCCCTAAAAGCGGTCAACGACGGTCTCAACCCATCGCGTAATCATAAAAACGCGATGGCTGACATCACTGCGTCTGTGCGAAATGCAGGCACGGCGATGCGAAAATCAGCTACTGACGTAAAAGCCTTGAGTGATGCGATGGACAGACTTCGCGCGGCGCAGGAAAAGCTTAAAGTCGTTGCGGGTAACATCGACCTTTATCGTAAACAGTCCGCTGAATTAGCAAAGCTTCGCGCAGCATACGAAGCAACTCGCGCCGAATATGTGAAGCTAAATTCCAAAGTTGGTACTGGTAACGCAACTGCGCAAGAAATTGCCAAGCTACGTCAACTGGTGGCACAACTGAATCAATCTGGCGCAGCTTTTGCTCGTCATAAAGTCGCTGTCGAACAAACTGCGCGTATCCTTGGTGAAGCGGGTGTTAGTGTCGACAAGCTCAGTAAAGCCGAACAGCGTCTTGCCGCGAATGCAACGCGCAGTGCCGCTGCGTCGAAATCATTGGATGCTCAAATTAAAAAGCTGTCCAGTTCAACAGCATCCTCTGCCGATGCCTTTGACCGTTGGTTGAAGGGTAAGCAGGGTATCTTGGTGTTCTTACAACAAGCACGCGGTAAGGTATTGGCATTGAGTGCCGCGCTCGGCGGTTTGTATCTGGCTCTGGATAAGGTTGTTAAAGACGGTCAGGAAGGCGTTACGCTGAAAATTCGTGCCGAGGTGTTGTCCGATAACTGGGATACCACAGCCGCTGAACTGGAGAAGTATTTCCGCAACACCGCCGAACGCATGGGTCTTGAACTCAGCACGATTATTCAAGACTCGGCGAAGCTGTTCGTTGCTGGTAAGGAAGCCAAACTCGATTCCAATACGGTCAAATACATCTTCGAGCAATTCTCTGGCTTCGGTCAGTTGATGGGTGCTGATGCCGAAACCCAGTCAGGTATCTACAAAGCGTTGGAACAGATGTTGTCCAAAACAACTGTTCAGGCTGAGGAATTGAAGGGTCAGTTAGCAGACCGTCTGCCTGCTGCAACGAATCTGTTTGCCAAAGCTTTGGGTGTAACGAACGCCGAACTGATGACCATGATGAAGGATGGTAAAGTTCTTGCCGCCGACGTATTGCCTAAAGTCGCCGCGCTGATTGAGCAGACCTACGGTTCAAGCATTGAGAAGACCCAAAAATCCCTCGTGGCAGAGCAGGCACGCCTGAACAATGCCTTTAAGGACTGGATGCGCATCATTGCTGATGCTGGTGTTATGGAGAATTTCACCACTCTGCTGCGCGAGGTTCGCGATTTCTTCCGTTCCGACGATGCGAAGCAATGGGCGCAAACCATTGCAGCCGCGTTAAATGTAGCCATTGACGCTTTGCGTTGGGCGGTTAAACACGCCAACGAGCTTGTGTTTGTATTCGGCGCATTGCTCTCAATCGGTGCAGCGCAGATGTTCGTATCGCTCGCTGCAACAATGCGCACGTTTGGTGTCGGTCTGAAAGCAGCAGGCGTGGCTATCACGAACTTCGCAGTAAAGATGGGTCTGATTGCGAAAGTAGCCCCGTCTGTTAGCGCGAACCTCGGTGCTACCGCGGTTGCAGGCGGTCGATTGGGTGCGCTTGTCGCGCCGATTACCCGTTTAACAGGAGTGCTTGGTTCAGCTGCGAAAATCGCCATCGGTCTGTATAAATCATTCATCATATTTGAAGTCATCGGTGCGGTTATCGAAGGCATCGTGCAAGGCATTAACCGACTCGGTGGGGAGGCAGAAGAAGCTACATCTGGTATGCAGATGCTGTCAGATGTCCTGTGGCTTATTTCCGAAGCCTTCAGCCTCATCTCTGAAACAATCGCAGCAGTAACCAGTGGTATAGCTGAGTTGGTTGCGGACGCAACCGAATGGATTGGCGGCTTCTTCACGGACACGACTAAACAGTCAAACAAGAGTGCTAAAGAATTCGAGAGCGGTTGGGCTGGGGCAGTTCGTCATGTCGCTCGTTTTATAGACGCGCTGACTGTTACGTTTAAAACAACCTTCCTCTATCTGGGTGGCTTGGCTGATTATGTCGTCAAGAAAATCAAGGGTATCGAAGCGGCTCTTCCCGATGCAGACCAAATTGCGATGGATGTGTCGCTAGAAGTCAACGAGAACGGCATTGAGTCCAAACTTAACAAACGTTTGGATGAGATGCGTAAAAAGGTCGCCGAGACGAACACCGAGATTACCAGTAAGACTCAATTAACTGCCGCCGACAAGGCTGCTGCTGATGCTGCCAAGAAAGCCGAACAAGCCAAAGCTCTTGACGAGAAGGTCAATAAAGCCCGCGAGAAGGCTGAACAAGCCCGCCAGCGCGCCGAAGAGGCTGCTCTGAAACGTCTTGAGAAGGAATTGTCTTACGAGAAGATGATTCAGAAGTTGATTGACTATCGGGAAGGTCGTCTCAAAGATGACCCGATGAAAGGCTACAACACACTCTCGGACTGGTATCTGGGCGAGCGTCAAAAAGTCAAATCCAAGTATGCGTCTAACGACCTGTATGAGGGTGTCTCTTCATCTGGCTCGAATGGAACGTCATCTTACGCCGTAGATAAACGCGCCGCTGCTGCCGCAGATTTGGCAACCAAGAAGGCTGCTGCTGAATTTACTGGTCAATGCGCTACCTACGTTAAGCGTGCGCTTGCTGCTGTCGACTCACAGGCTGCGCCGTATATTAAGGGTAACGGCAATCTTACTGCTAAAAACCTGCTGAAATATGGTCAGGGTTGGCAGCAAGTGCCTTACTCAGCAAACTACACACCGCAAAAAGGCGACGTGGTTAGCTGGGGTGCTATCAAAGGTCACCAATACGGTCACACCGCTATACACAACGGTAAAGAGTGGGTATCTGATACCAAGCAGGGTCGTTACGGCATTGATGCCAAGACAGGTGCGTCTTCGCGTGCTTACTTGGATGAAATGGCACGCAACCCGAACTATAAACCGACGATTGTCCGTCTCAGCGGCGGCAATTCTGTAACGATTACTGGTTCGACTGGTTCTGTCAGTCATAACACGGCGGCAGACAGCAAAGTCCTTGATTTTTATAGAGCGCAAGAAGCCAAATGGAAACAGGACAAAGCTGTAACCAAACAGCAGAAGGATGACGACTCCGCGTTTGACAAAGCCGAGCAGTTGGTTGAAAAAGTAACCGAGAATGCCCGTGAAGCAGTTCGTGAGATGTACAAGGTCATGGGTGTAAACGGCGTAGAAGGTTTGATTAATCGAGACCCATCAACGCTTTCCGTTGACCTGTCTGGTTCTACGTTGAACGAGATTATCGACGGCTTCAAGAACATCATCAAACCTGAGTCCGACAACCAAGTCAAACAGATGCTCGAAGTCCTCACGCTCGAATATGCGCAGAGCAAGAACGTAGACCGCAAAGAAGCCTTGGCGTGGTCTAAGCAGCTTGAACCGCAATTAGCCAAATATGCCGAGTTGCAGGCTCAAAAGGCTCTTAGTGAGCAAGTCGATGCCTTCCTCGACGCGCTTGAGAAGAAACGCAGTGCTATTGAGAATGAACGTGCCAACAGTGCTGAATACCTCGGTAGTGCGGTTTCGCGTGGTGTTATAACCATTGACGAAGCTCAGACCAAGATGTCTGAAAGCACACTGCGTTATGTCGAACGCATGAGTGACGCTATTAAGAAGCTCGATGAAATAATCAATAGTGATGCCTTCGGAAAATTAGCCCCTGAGCAGCAAGCGGCAATCCTGAACCAGCGCGAGCAACTTGCATCAAGTCAGAGCGACTACGATACGAACCCGCGTCGTCAGGCGGCTAATATGGCGGTTGATTCGATGACCAAACGTCTTGATGATTTCCTCCAACGGAAACGTGAGTTCGAGACCTTGCAAGAACAACTTGTCATAAGCGGTCAACAGTCCATTACCAAGATGGAAGAGGCTGTTCAGAACTATCTGAACAACATCAACCCGCAAATGCAAGAATTGGTGTCGCACGCCCAACAGGTCATGTCAGCATTCGGCGATACGGCTGCGTACTCAAACCTTACCAATCTGGTAACAAAGGTTAAAGAGGTTAGTACTGAGACAACGCGCAGCAAAGGTGAGGTTGAGTTGATGAACACCACATATGGCGTTCTGACCAACGGAGCAATGACCGCGTTCGACAGCCTTGCCAGCGGTTTGGCGGGTATCGCAACAGGGGCTATGTCCAGCCGAGAAGCGTTCGGCAATCTCGGTCAGGCTATGGCTCAGTGGGCGGCACAGGCGTTACAACAACTGGCTAAAGTGATTGTCCAACAGCTTATCAGCTTGGCTATTCAAAAAGCCATGGCATCGTTCTTCGGTGGTGGTGCTGGTGGTGCAGCTACGCAAATACCAAGCGCATCCAGCTTCTCTCAGTTCTCAAGCCTATTCCATACAGGTGGTATTGTTGGGGGCGGCAAGGGTGGTGGCAAGCGTGTGAACCCGCTTGTTTTCCAAGGGGCTGTGCGTTATCATAGCGGAGGTATTGCAGGGCTTGCGCCGAACGAAGTTCCTGCTATTTTACAGAAGGGTGAAGAGGTTATCACTAAAAACGACCCTCGACACAGAGACAACGTAAACTCCCAATCATCGTCTGACTCACAACAGTTGACGATAATCAATACTTTCGACCCAGTTGAAGCGATGAACATGGCTCTGTCTTCAAGCAACGGTCGGAAAGTCCTTGTCAAGGCAATGGGGCGCGAACAGCGCGCTGTTAGACGAATTGGTGGTTAAAAGAAGGAATGAAACCAATGGCTGTTGAAATAGGAACAGCTTCCAACCCAAGGGATTTGATGTCAAAGCTCGAAAAGTTTTTAACATCAAATCCCGATTTGGTTCGGGAGAAGCAGGCGTGGACTGCTGTTAGAGATAGTGGTGCTTGGGATAAGATTGCCACTCTCGATGAGGTTAACCATTTTGACCGTGACGGGGTAAATGGATGGGCGTGTCGAGTGCGGTTCATCGGTCATGGCTTGGATGGTGAGGATACTATTGTCGTTCCAATGTCTTTATACATCAACGAATCAGCCAAGGTATCGTCTTTATGCGCATGGTATGCGCCACCTAACGAGGCTGATAAGGAGATTGCCAAACATTTTGCCAAACTAGCTTTGCTCATTCCGTTTACAGCCATACCTTTGAGAAACGAACCAATGCCTTATTGGTTCGTTGCAAATGGTCGCAGATTCGTTATCGTGGTAAAAGTTCGTGAATACTATATGTCGATGTATTGCGGTTTCATGTTACAGTTTGGTACGGATTTAGAGAATCCGTATCCAATGTACCTCGGCGGTGGGCATAACAATAACTACGCCAGAATCCTTGTTCCCGAGGATAATGAAAAGCCCCTAAGCAACATTGATTACAATTATGGCGGTTTGCATGACCCACTCGCCGACCCAGATAGTTTCGGTGCTTTGGGTGGTGAGGGTTTCGGTGCTTTATCGCGGAACAGTAGTTCGTGCTTTTGCAACACTCCTGATGGCAATCTAGCGATGATGAATATGGAGTTTGAAGAATTGAAACCATGGATTCCGGGGAAACCCTACTCTAGCGGTTTTTTATTCCCATACGCCTATACCCGCGCAGAGGACGTAGCATACGACAGAACCCGCGAGGGTAAATATCTACTGTCTCCAATCGAAATTTTTGTTATCCCTCATAATGATTCAGACGTTGGCACAACCGTCGGCTGGCTGCATGGTGCTTATTTTGTGAGCGGTAGGGAGAATACCGCTGAAAAAGAGTTGAATATAGGGAATAAGCGATACTTATGCTTCCCGTCAATGACGAACAAACCAAATAGCTGGTTTGCTTTGTTAATGGAGTGATTTATGGCATATACAAAACACGAAGGACGGATACAAAACATGGATGACTTCTTGACGGCAATCAAAGAATATTTGCTGTCAAGTGGCAAGTTTCGCATCCCAGTTAACCTCGCAACGTTGCCCAAGACCAAGCCGCAGGAAAATTACACTGGGTTCTCTGTCCTACATATCGACGGGAAACGGTTCAACTTCGGGAAAAGGATTGGTTCTCCTTCTTTTGTCGAAAATCAACTAACCGTGTCAATTTCCCGCGACGATATTCCTTCTCGGTTTTTCTATAACAACTCAGACGAGTTGATGTTGCGTACTTATCCCGCCACGACGCGATGTGGAAAATATCAATTTCCTCTTGTCAATCTGTACGTCACAACGACAAAGAGTTTCGTTGCCTTTTCCGCCGAAGTACGGAAAGGGGTGTTTATCCATTTAATTGTCGGTAAACATTATTCCTATGACGGAGATGATGGAGAAATTGGCGGGGAGTTTGTATATACAACATTCATGCCCGACGGAACTAATATACGGGACGACACCGAATATATCGGGGCTAATACCTATAGAATGGGTAAAATTACCCCTGCATATAGATACATGGGGCAAACTAGCGACAGACAGTCTATCATGCGCAGCAACCGATACAATAAAGCCCGTACAGCCCTGTATGACGGAATTCCGTTTAGATATTGGGACAGGGAAGCCGCGCTGCCCAGCAGGGTTATGTATTACGGACTTGCTTGCCCTATCAACAATCCGTTGCGCGACGAACCACTTGAGATGTTCGACATACAGCATATCAACATCATTTACGGCTCATCACGCTATAACCATAGGAGCGTGATGAATCCTCACCACCTGAAACTTTCAGTCGATAAGAGTAGCGATGTTGCAGGCAAAGTTGGTTCGGCAAATATACGCCATGTGCCGAAGGATGCTGAGGTATTTTACAATAACGAAATGTGTACGATGACTATCGAAGATATTGAACCTGCAACGATAAGGGGTGATTGGATTATTTTCCCTGTTGTCAGCAAAAGTCGAGACGGCATGTTTAGATACCTATGGAGTTCTGGCATAGGTATTGGTTTTAAATTCAAATAGGATGTAGCATGGCTCAAACAGTGAACAACGCGCCTGCGAAAGCGGTTATGATGCGAACTGGCATGGACTTATGGCATCACCGCATTATATCTGGCGCAGGTGAGACCCCTGTCGTGAATCTCGGTTTTATCACAAGTAGTAAAACCGTTGAATTGCCCCTATACAATTCGCATTTAATCGAGCAAACGCTCGTCAAAATCGACATGGTTGACTTGGATGGTGTCTCAGTAGCTTCCGCCACTGGCGTACCGCCCGTCAGATTAGCCCCACTACGAACCAAAAAGATTTTGTTGGACGTTTCGCTATACGGTTCAACGAAAATTAACGGACAGGCTATTTTGCGCTTCGAAAACGGTCAGACCATCACCATTCAAATAAAAGGAGTCCGTGGTTTGATTTGGAATATCGAGCCGAATTGGGACGAGCCATTGCGTGAAAAATTCTCTTTTAAAACGAATGTGATAGTCAGTTATAACAAGACCGAACAGCGGCGGGGCTTCATGACCCAACCAAGACGTGCCGCGTCATACACTGCAACGCCGCATAACGCGCTTCTGGCTACTATGCGAAACGTTATGTATGCTATGCATGGCAGACCCATCTCGTGTCCTGTCTGGTGGCAACCAATGCAACTTCGAGAACCCTGTCTTAAGGGAAGCAATCGCCTAAAATGTCAGGACTTACGCGGTGTCGATACTGTCCAAAAGGACTCGATTTTGGTTCTATGGAACAATCCTTTTGACTACGAGCTTGTCACCATTGACCGCATTGAAGACAACGACATAATATTGCAAGAGTCGCTGACGAAGACATTCCACACAACGACGACTTGTTATTCAACCGTTGCTATTCGTCTCAGTCAGACCGCAGAATCAACCAATACGTCATCTGCCCTATCACTAATGGAGGTATCGGCGGATTTTATCAAAGCATCCGACAGTATAGGTTCTTTGCAGGAAACCGAGGTCGGACTTGAGAAATTAAACGGCATCGAGGTTTTAACCAAACGTCCGAATTGGGCGGACGACATCGTGGAACGTCATCAATCTGACATAACCGTAATCGACTATGGTTATGGCTTGAAAGAATGGTTTGGTCGAGGCTTGTCCACCTTGGTATCGCGTGAATTAACCTTTGTGTCGAAGAGCCGTGAGGAAACTGCATGGTGGCGACGGTTCATCCAACGCAGAAAAGGTCAGCTTAAATCCTTCTACGTTTCCACCGAAACGAAAGACCTCGCCGTTGTGGCTGACATCCAATCAACAATCAACAATCAAACCCCTGTCCCAAAAGCGATTGTTGTTGAAGACCATCGAATCACATCTATGCTGCGAAACTTTGGGGACAGAAAGTTTTTTCGAATTAGAGCAAACGGTAAATCTTATTTTTTCACCATCGAACGTATTGAAAAATACGGTGATTTTGCACGACTCCATGTGTTGGAAGATATTGCCGTCTCTATCCCAAAGGAGTCCATCACCTCAGCATGCTTCGTGCAAAGAATGAGGCTTGCCTCCGATGACGTTGAAATTGAACACGTCTCCTCCACGGTGGCGAAGATAAGGTTAAACCTGCAACAAGTAAAGGAAATTTGAAATGGCAGAGGATTATCATGGTTATGAAACATCGGCGGAAAGTGGTACTCCCGTCGAACTGTACGATATTGCCTTCACAGGCGGTGTCTGGACATTCACCACCGACGTTGAGGACGTAGAGTTCGAAGGTAAGATTTACAAGGCTGTACCCATTAAACGTGGTGAGATTGAGGACGTGGGGGATTCAACGAAAGCAAGTCTCGATATACGCACGGGGCGCAACACCTCGCTCGGTGATGTATTTAAAGCCACGCCGCCGAGCGAGCCTGTTACAGTCACAATCAGACAGTATCACGCCGAGCTTGGGCTTATTGCGCCAGAACTGATGACCGTGGTAGTATGGAAGGGTCGTATCACCAATGTAGCATGGGAAAATGACGAAATAATCCTGATTGGAGAGAGTATTTTCTCGTCCCTGATGCGTATCGGCGTGACCCGCAAATTCAGTCGCGGTTGCTCCCATGCCCTGTATGGAAAAAACTGTACTGTTCGAAAAGAGGATTACTCGGTCACAGAAGTCGCTGGGTCTGTCGTTGATACTGTTGTGTCATTCAAGAGCGGCAAACCCGATAACTGGTTTGCTGGGGGCTACATTTCATACGTCAACAGCGTTAACGGTGTTATTGAACGACGACATATTGTTGAGTCAACAGGCTCAACGTTGACGTTGAGTATCCCACCACTGGGTCTCGCAGGAGGGGTTACTTCGGTAACAGCATATGCTGGATGCGACCATACGCATACAACGTGTCGGAATAAGTTCCAGAATATCATCAATTATGGTGGTCAACCGTTTATTCCGATTGCAAACCCTTTCCAAAATTCAAACATTTACTAAAGGAATCTAAATGGCATTTCAATTCATTGCTGCTATGGTGATGATGGTTATCTCCGTGGCAATCAGTTATTATTCCGCAAAACGCATGGGTACAGGCAGTACGCCTGCTCCAGACAACCCAGAAATACCGACTGCCAAAGAAGGTACAAGCATTCCCGTTGTCTTTGGCACAATACTCGTCAAGAACCCACAGGTGATTGACTACTTTGACCCTAAAACAGAGGAAATTAAATCATGACTATTGTTAAAATTGATGATGTGCTGGCATGCGAAACGTGTCACACTGGCGCAAAATACTTGGTAGACAGATACGGCGTAGACTGGTGGGATTTTTTGGAGAATGGTATTGATGCCGCCAAAATCGAACATATTGATGACATTAATGTGAAAAATGCCATCGCCGCCGCTAAACAACGCGAAGCGAAAGAAGGTGTGTAATGGGACGTAAAGCAGGTTCTCAGTTTCTCGGTTATAAATTTTACTTGGGCATGGTGATGACGATTTGCCATGCCCCTATTGATTTTGTAACAGAACTTATTTTTGGGGAGAAGTCGACGTGGTCTGGTCAAGAAACCGACAATGCCATTACGATTGATAAGAAAGACCTCTTCGGTGGAAAGGATAAAGAGGGTGGTGTCGCAGGCACAGTCACTATCTATTCGGGAATGCGAGACCAAGGATTAGACCCCTATGTCGAAGCGTTTCGCGGGGAAACATCCGCCCAACGCGGTCTGCTTACACTGGTGTTTGGTAATCGAGGTTCTGTTTCCGATGAAAATAACAATTCTTTTGATTGGGATAGAAGTACCATCAGCGAGACAGTGTACGAGGGTATCCTTCAATCCGTGGCTAGGAGGATTTATGGGAAAAACCAAGGTTACAAATGGAAAGATATTGAAAATAACCGAAAACTGGATTTTGTAAAAGTATTAAAAATAATCGCTGGGAAAGAAACTGGTGAAATAACAGACGAAATGGTGACTGCTTATTTACAGGAAATCACATCGGGAAACAGACGAGGAATTGAGTTTAAAAGACATGACGGTCCAAAGAGGTACTGGAATCGACCTGAACGTGACAAAGACCCGTTGGATATATATCACTACTTGTATGGTAGCAACAAAGCCGTTGCCACTGGCGTAACTAAGGTGATTTTCGTTGACCAACCTGCGACAGTCAACGAACACGGCAGTGATATACCCAACGGGGAGCATACTGTCAGATTCCCACTGAATGCGTTCTTTGGACGAAAAGTACACGCTAAATCATCAAAAACAGTCTCTAACACCCAGCCGTTTTATTGGGGAAACACACCCTATTTCAAGCCTGTATGGGTTCGCGTACAAGCCATCAATAACGGATGGACGCATGGCATATGGTATGCCGAGAAAGCAGCCATCGACGGAGGTGTTGTTGAGATTAAAGAGGGTGAGCAAACAACCTCTCACAAAGTTTTTGATATGAACCCAGCGCATATCATTTACAAAACGCTAACCAATGATGACTGGGGTATGGGCTATCACCCATCCGATTTAGATGACGACAGTTTTCAGAAGGCAGCAGATAAGCTTTATGACGAAGGCTTCGGTATGTCTATCCTTTGGGACAGCGCGAAAACGATTGAGGATTTCAATGCCGAGATTCTCGATACGATTGATGGTGTAATCCGAGTCAATGTGATTACTGGTAAATTCGAACTCATCCTAATCCGAAACTATTACAACGTTGACGAACTCCCCGTACTGGATGAAAACTCCATCGTCGAGGTTAGCCGCTTTGAGCGTTCTGCATGGGGCGATGGGGTGAACGAAATCGTACTGACGTACAAAGACCGTAATGAGTCTGATGTCGTCCTCGTTAAGCAGAACCTTGCTGCGATTGAAATTCAACGCGGTATTATTTCGTCAGCCCAAACATACAAAGGTGTACATACCAAACATGTCGCTGAGTTGATTGCCGAACGCGAATTGAAGCTGACAAGTAGCTCTATCGCTAAAATGTCGATAAAAATCAACCGATTGAATTATCTATTGCAAAACGGAGATGTCTTCGTTCTGAAATGGAAAGCGTTGGGTATTGAAAAAATGGTATGCCGAGTGGCATCAATCGTTCGCGGTGAATTTGACGACGGTAGTATCGAGATTGAAGCAATGGAGGATGTGTTTGGGTTAAGTAAATCCTCGTACACGCCAACTGAGGACAATACGGCTAACGACTATTTGTATCAAACACCTCGTACCGTGAAGCCAATACAAACCTTCCGCGCTATCGAGGCATCCTACCACGACCTGCAAACAATAACACCTCCTGAGAACCTCAATAGCGTAATCCGACTTGTTGATGGAGGCTCTACATACATGCTTGCGATGGCGGGGAAGCCTTCAGCGGCTACTATGAACTATGATTTGTATGCATCCAACAGTAGCAACGGCGGTCGTTTCCAAAAAGTAGCAGACGATGTTAGTTTTAACCCCACTTTCAGACTGCTGCATGATGTTGAGGAGATGCTCGACTCTTTCGGTACATACAGTTTCGATTCCATGCCGAGTGAAATAACCGATGATATGTATATCATTATCGGGGACGAGTGTATGGGTATTGAGAGAATTGACCCAGATGGCAGAATTATTGTTAGACGCGGAATTCTCGACACACTTCCGCATTTCCACGCTGCTGGTGATTTAGGCTTTATTGTATCGGTTGACAACTCGGCGGACAGAACCAACTACGCTGTTGGTTCAACCCTGACCTATAAGACGGTATCGCAGGGGGTTAGCAGCCAAACGCATCTCGATGATACGGCAGGGGTAACTCCCAAACTTATTGGTCGCGCGGCTCGTCCTGCGCCAGTGAACTCTGTCAGAATCAACGATATGTTCTATCCGACGCGGATAGACCGAAACAAACCAGCAACAATAACGTGGCAAACACGAAACCGAAAACAAATGATTCCTAGAAATGTATACTGGGGTACTGGTTCGGTTACTCCCGAAGAAGGTCAAACAACAAACCTTCGCGTGTTCGACCCGATGGTTGAAGGTGACGCGGGTGTGATTTACGAGTTAAAAAATACCGAAATAAGGAACGTGAGAGTCGAACCAATTCCAAAACAAGCAGAACTGCATTTGAGTGATTTGGGAAGAGGTCTCGTTTATCACTTCGACCTGTCGAAAGAATCGAAGCTCCCTGTTCAGGGGACTAATAGAAAACCACTGGTCGTTCATAGTGATGATGTTGTAGCGGGGGCGATTGAAGGTACTCGTCTACCCTCACTCGGTTTAAACAATTACATAGAGATTCCGTTTGATGACGCGCTCAACTCGAACACGTTCACAGTAATAGTCCGAGTGAAGCTGACAGCCAACAGCGTCATACCAATCTTCACAATAGGAGAGATTGGCGATGATGTGAGGGAAGTAGCAACTCAGCGGTTTGCTCTCGCTATCGAGCGTGGTTTAATGAGCGTTTCGGTTGGAGGAGACTCGCCTGCATATTTGAATGGATTTGTAATCCCGCCCAAACGATTCGATGGTGATTTTCACGACGTTGCGGTAACGCTAAACCTGAATGAAGGTCGCATGGAAGCATTCCTCGACGGTGTGCGCCTTATTAATAAGGAAACACCTGTTAGATTCCTATACAATCCGTCTGGGGCTGAGAATTTATTCAGCATTCGTGAGGCAAATCAAATCGCTCGCAGTAGAACCGATGACCTTTTCGGCATCGGAGAACTTCAACTCGTATCGGATATTATCGGAGTATCTCCTAACACGAAATACTCGCTTTCCGCCGAAATAAATACTCAGAAGGATAACGGGGTGCTGTTTTATCAAATCTACGATGCAAATAAGCGACCTATTAGCGACGTGGTTAAACATACCTCCTACTCATTGAATTCGAACGGTTTAAAGGAACGCTCTGTGATATTCACAACACCCGCAAACGCCATGTTTATCAGAGTAGGGTCTAGTCATCTGAGAAATGGCTTGGGTCGTTTGATGTTCGCCCAATCAGATACTAAGCCAGAGTACAACCTCCAAGAAAGAGACCGTTGGTTGTACGAATTACCACTTGAGTTTCCTGCGTATCTGGGTGTTTGTCATAACCTAACATACGACTCTTTTGCCAGCAGGGATTCGGCAATACACGACTTTGTGCTATACAACAGAGTCCTCAGTGCCGCCGAGATACGAAGGATTTCCAATCGGATTACCAGACGGGCATTTCCCGCCGCAGTCGGGTTCGAGTTGGAAACGATGCGCGACAACCTGAAGTCTTGGCAAAAGTTCCGATGGATTGTTGAAACGGTAGTCAACGAAGAGGAAGACTAGAATGAAGCATTTAACCTGTGCTATTATGATTCGGGTTAGATGCTTTTTTTTTCGTCAAGGAAGACTAGAATGAAATCCATAAAACAATGGGTGGTTGTACATTTTGCAACCGAAATAAAGCTATTCACGATACTTGTCATGTTCGCAACGGTATGTGTCATGTTGTATGACAAACACGTCAATGATGGTGCGATGCCAAACTTTTACCAAGTGAGCAGACATGACTGGTGGTTCTGGTTATCGGCTAATATCGCGGGAGTTATCATAAACACCGCTCTGCTGTTAAATACCAAATGTATTAAATGCAGATTGGTTAGTGATTTAATGTTACAATTATCAGGGTTCTTGATTTTGCTGATGGGCTGGGCATTCCTCGCAGGATATCCGCCCTTGAATGGGTTCATGATTACCTACCCTCTTTGGGGCATCCTGATAATTGTTGCGGGTCGCCACATGGGAAAACGTAATCGTGAGCTACACCGATTACAGGGGTAAGGAATAATGTGGAACGAAATACTCAACTTAAATACAATAGTTGGCATGATAGCGGCGGCAATCGCCGTGTTGATAGGGGTATCAATTAAAGAAGTCGGGTATCGAGTTTACATCTTGGTACTTATCACGGCGATACTGAGTACCGCCGCTGTGATTGAGACTTGGATGGTAGGCAGTACGGTTATGAAGTCCGCCACGGTTGGATGGGTTATCGGTTACATCGCAGATGACGTGCTTCTGACATTTAACGCCCTGCTGCCCGATTTCATTAAAGACTTGGTAGATACCATCACCGATGGAATTAGACGGAAACTTTGGAGATGGTTCGGTATTGACGAACATGAAAAAGACGATTACAATTAGATTCACCTAAATCTGATATTTTCCTTTGTTTGAGTGGGTTAAAGCCCTACGGTTTTCGAATCGTAGGGCTTTATTTTATTTGTCACCAGCGGCGACGGCTTTTTCGATTTTCGGCGCGAACATGCTTGACACGGTGCATTTAATGCGCGGGCAATCTTTGCGGTCAACGATGTCGCCAGTCTGAGGGTTGATACCCTTACCGCCTTTGCGCATAGTCGCCGTCACACGGCAAATATCGCCAATCAGCACGGTCTTACCAGTCAACAGGGCTTCGTCCAGAGTTTTGATGAAGTTGTTGTATTGGGCGGTCACCTCCGCTTTGCTTACATCGGCGTTCTTCATCAACATGTTGATGAAGGTTTCTTTATTTACGGTCTTCATTTAGTTTGTCCTTAATAGTGTTGTAAACATTAACGAGTGCGTCTTTCGACGCGGAACACTCATTATACTTGGTAATTGTGTCAAATTGCCACAAATAATTGGCTTTTGCGCTCAAATCGGTGATTTCTTCCAACGGGGCGCATGGCGCGGTTACATTACTTGGTAGAGGCGGGAGCGTTAGGTTGGATATAACGGCTTCGGATTTTGTCGTTGAGCAGGCTGATACCAGCATACTCATGGCAATTACCATCAACATACACCCCTGTACTAAGCAGTTTTGCGACTTCATTTCGCTGTATCCTTTCTTCGTTAATAGATTGCATGATGTAGGCGTTGTGCTTGTCAAACTCTGCGCCCAAGCTCTCAGAGAGGCTCTCAGAGAGCTTTTTGGTGTCAGACAATACCTTCGCATAGGCATCGGTCTTACCGCTCGTGTACGCAGCGTCTACAAGCCTTGCTACGCGGTATTGCTCAAAAGCGAACAGCACAGCCGCTACCGCCAACACAACAATGAGTTTTACCAACGGACTTGGGTCTATTTTCATCATTTCATCGCTTCCGCCAATTTAACGTGATAGCGGTTCTTCTCGTAACCAGCACCGTTATACGCGCGTGCAAATGCGCGGCATCTTTCTGGATTGGTTGAGAGCATATTGTAGGCGGGCAGAATTTTGGCTACGTTCAGAATGTAAGACACCAGCAACTCGTACTGCGCCATTTCGCTACGGCTACACGCGTGCAACATCTCAATCGGATGGTTGTAGTCGCATTGTGCATAGTATTCACCCATCACTTGGAACTTACCGATGGACACGCTCATCAATGCCGCCAACGGCTCTTTACCGATTGCCAGTGAGAGTTTCTCCCAGCTATCGTTGATACCGTTGTGGTTCGCATCCATGGTGTAGTCACCCGCCGCTGAATTGGCGAACCAAGAAGCTACACGGTTGACGGCTTTGCGCACATGCTTCCAAAACTTGTGGCGTTCATAGAGAATCTTCGGCAGACCGCTGTCGAACCAACCACTGCCCGCGCTTTCAACTTTGGCGATTGCTTTGATGCGTTTGTCGCTCACATCACCCAGTCGGCGAACCAATGAGTTCAATTCCTCGTCGGTAATCGCTTTGGCGTTACGGCAGGTCATGGCTGAAATGAATTCGGCGCGAGAGGACGTACCCCACACACCATCGACTTCCAGATTAGTACCACAGTTTACGTTTAACCATGCCTGAATCCATGCAACGTCCACGTCACGAGCCGCCGCGCGCTGGGATTCACTCAGCATAGGTGTTCTGTAAGTATTCATATTGATTATCCTTTTACAAAAAAAAGAACCCTCAGTTTACTGCTAAACCGAGGGTTTGTCGATTAGATGGTCATATCAGACAAGTCATCCGCGCTCACTTCTGCGTCAATCTGACCAATCAGATAAGAGGAGATTTCAACCTCTTGTGGCGCAACCTGTACGTTGTCAGAGGATAACCATGCGTTAATCCATGAGATTGGATTCTGCGTGGAATTCGGGAACAACATATCAAGCCCGATTGCACGCATACGCTGGTTGGTGATGAACTCAACGTAATTGTTCAGAATGTCTTTGTTCAGACCCAGCATAGAGCCATCTTTGAACAAATAGTCAGCCCATTCTTTTTCCTGCGCGGCCGCGGTTTCGAAGATTTTCACAATCTCGTCCCGATGCTCAACCCAGAGAGTCGCCATCTCAGGGTCATCCTCACCAGTTCGCCAGTAGTTGAGAATGGTCTGTGTTACTGACAAATGCAAGGCTTCATCACGGGCAATCAATTTGATAATCTTAGCATTACCCTCCATCAACTCGCGCTCGGCGAAGGCGAACGAGCAGGCGAACGAAACGTAGAAACGGATGGCTTCCAGCACATTCACGCAGACCATGCACAACAACAAACGGCGTTTGAGTTCTTTGCGGTCATATTCCTGACCCATGAGCATGTGCATCGAGTATTGAATCAGGTCGTCGTAATAATCACCGATAACCTTGGCGCGCCGCATGATTGCCTCGTTCACCATGATGTCGTCAAGGACTGTCGACGGGTTCGGGTACACATTGCGGATAATGTGCGTATAGCTTCGAGAGTGGATGCCTTCGAAAAAGACCCATGCGTTGATAAACTCTTCGATTTCAGGCAGAGATACGAGCGGCAGGAACGCTACCGACGGGCTACGCCCTTGAATCGAATCGAGAAGGGTTTGGTATTTCAGGTTACTGGTGAAGATATGCTTCTCGGCATCGCTGAGTTTACCGAAGTCGATTCGGTCGCGGCTCAAATCAACCTCATCGGGTCGCCAGAAGAAGCTGATTTGCTTCTCGTACATTTTGTCGAAAAACTCATACTTCTGCTTGTCATAACGCTGAACGTTGATGTTATTACCCAAAAACATGGGTTCGGTTGTTGCATCGTTTGCAACCTTCGGGAAGATGGAATATTGGTTATTTGAATTCACGGCAAATACCTTTCTCTTTATCACGGGAACGCTGTCTGCGCTTCATTTCAGCATTATAGAGACGTTGGCAATCACGGCATCGGTAGAGATATTTAACACCCGTTCGATATTTGTCATTCCAACGAGATGGGAAATGCTCGTTATCGAGCGGGTATTGAACACCGCAATTCTTACAGACTCGGGTTTTACTCATTGCGGTATTCCTTCTTCACAACGGCATCACCGTGTTCGTCAAAGATGATATATGCCAACTTTGCCTGCGGATTCTCGCGTTGCAATTTGCCGCATTCACGGTGCGCAGTCTTTTCGATTTCAGCCAACCCTTTGTGTCGTGCAACTGGTGTTGTGCGAGTTTCAACATACGCCTGCGCGTTGTTGTCGTATTCCATAAAACAGATTTTACGTTTCATAATCAGTCTTTCTCTTATTGGTTAAAATATGCGATTATTTTATTGTTTAACTTGGTGAGCGATTCGATGTAACGCTCGCAATCTTCGAGTCGCTCAAAAATTAAACCGCGTTTGTGAAGGTCGTCAAATTTCTCAAAATTAGCCCGATGCCTGTTGATTTCCTCAGTAATGAGACCTTTTTCGGATACGCGTATTGTGTAAAACACACGGTCAGAATCAATCTTCATCGACGGCATGTAAGGTTCTGGGAATTCAATATTTTCGACCATTACGCTCGATGCTCGACGCTTGTATTCGCAGAACTCGCTCCAAACGGGATTATCTTCGCATCAAACCCAATTACAGTCGCCATTTTTCCGATAAAGCCATAGCTTATATGGTTTATCTGTTTTCATCGCATCTTCGGCGTACTGTTTCATGAGTTCTGCATGTGGATGTTTATTCATTTTCCATTTCCATTTCCTTTTCCTTTTGTTTATCAAGCATAGTTAAAACCTCAGCAATGGAGTCATTGATTCGCATACACATATTGATGTCTGAAGTTTTAAGGGAATCGCGTAATGCCGGTATCAATAATTCTGGAATAATCTGCTCAATATCCGCAACAACACGCTCACCGTCATATACGCCATCAACATCCAATAGCTTCTGAGGATTGGTTGTAACAACACCTCGTATTTTGTTAAAGAAGTAGACATTGCATTTATCCGTCATATCAACTTCTAGCCACTTAAGCCGTGCGATACCAAGTTTTAATCGCTCGTTTTCTGTTGTTATACGGTTAACATACTCTTCAACAGTTTCGGCATCCGCAATAAAACCACCCAGCGCGTTTTGTGCAATCATCGTAGGGCTTGCATTAAGAGATATTAGCTGGTCACATAGGCTTAAATTAGCTGCTGCAATGTTTCGTAATGCAAATTTAATGTCGGCTTCTTCCATAATTTAATACTCCTTAGCTACGTTAAAATCGTTCGCTTCGTATACACGAGACTCATCGTCAATATATCGCACCCGACCACCTCTGGTATGAGTATATCGTTCACCGAACACAAGCAGTTTAATCTTACCTGACTTGGTATAACCGAGATGATTGCAATACATCAAATAGCGAATCTTTGACTTACTATTCAACAAATGCTTGCATTGTAGAAGGTGTTTGCCGTCCCAATCGGCTGGTTGTTCTTTACAGATTCTCATGGCAACCCCAACTATTCGTCTTTGCTGTCTTCAAGCATGTGGTTAAACACATAATTAATGGACTGTGATAGCTGATAAATAGCATCCCTGTTTTTGTTTTCAATACACTCATCAAGAAGCGGCTTCAACAACTTCGGCACAATTTCTTCAACGGTCAACACGAAGGCTTCCCCGTCATATATTGTGTCATCACTGAGTAACTCCTCAATAGTACCCCACGAAACACCTTCGTCTTCGTTAAAGAAGTAGAGATTTCCCTTATGGGTTATTTTGCCACCAATATCTTCCAAATAACTCAACACGGCAGAAACGCGCTTGTAGCGGTCAAGCCTGTTGAGTACATCTTCTTCAACGTCGTTTAACGATTTCGTATGCAGAATATTGTGAATAAGGACTGTAGGTGCTTTCATATAGCACAAACTCTCGGTTAATCGGTACAGTTCACGATTCGCGCTAAGCAGCATCTCGCGCAGTTCTTCGTCGGTATACGCCATTTTCAGCTCCTTCGTTTGTTGTTAAGTAGTGAGTGAATAATATCAACGTGTATAAGTATTGTCAAGAAATTAAAAAGCACTTAGCTGTATTTTACGGCTAAGTGC
>ERZ772932.94-NODE-94-length-51901-cov-10.599680_pt1 | contig 51901 bp, 43 predicted proteins | sample MGYA00511684_ERZ772932 | MGnify/ENA primary metagenome ERZ772932 (study PRJEB29015, sample SAMEA2738078) | human oral metagenome | biome: human oral; feature: human-associated habitat; material: saliva | place: China | collected 2210 ...
CCGAGATGTTCTGCTCGCCCCGCATGACGAGGCGGGCGAGGGCGCCGAGCACGGCACCGGCGATAATCATTCCGATGAATGACAGCATGATGACTTCCTCCGAGAAGGTCCGATGAGGGGAGGCATCCGCCCACCGGGTATGGAAACGTTCTGGCAGCGTGTCAGCCAGTCATGAGATGGCAGGCAACGCTGCCTGATAGACGCCATGGAAGCGTCAATCGTCACGGACTGAGAGTGTGGCATGCGTTACGACATGGAGATGGGGTGCCCGTCGGCGGTGAGCTCGGGTGCGGTGAAGGTGCGCACCTGGGCGGCGTCGGCACTGATGAGCGCGGGGGAGTCCACCTGCTCGCCGAGGGTCTCCAGGGAGCGGGCGGTCACCAGGAGCCGGTTCTCCATGGAGCCGACCGCCTTGTTGTAGGCGGTGACGCTGCGCCGCAGCGCCCCACCGAGGGCATCGAGGTGACCGGCGACGGTCCCCAGCCGCTCGTAGAGGGTGCGGCCGAGCTCCAGCAGCTCGCGGGCGTCGTCGTTGACGGCGGTGCGGGCCCAGGCCGTGGCGCAGGTGCGCAGCAGGGTCAGCAGCGAGACGGGCGAGGCCAGGGCGACGCCGCGCCCCAGCGCGTGCTCCAGGAGTGCGGGATCCGCCTCCAGGGCGGCCGAGAGCACCGCCTCCGCCGGGACGAAGAGGACCACGAGCTCGGGGGAGTCCCCCAGTGCCCGGTCGTAGCGGCGCGCGGCGAGCTGGTCGACGTGCCCGCGTAGCGCCCGGGCATGAGCTTCCAGAAGCTGCCCGCGCCGCTCCTCGTCCTCGGGGCCGGAGCCCTGGACGGCGGTGGCCGCCAGGTAGGAGTCCATGGGCGCCTTCGCGTCCACGGCCAGGTAGCCCTCCCCGGGCAGATGGACGACGACGTCCGGACGGGAGCGGCCGGCAGCACCCTCACCGGCGGCCGAGCCCACTGAGTCCGCCGAGCCCACTGAGCCCACTGCGCCCGGTGCGCCGGCCGGGCCACCGCGCCGCTGGACCAGAGCCCCGATGGTGCGCTGCTCGGAGAAGTCCACGTGCCGCATCATCCCGGAGGCTTCCAGGACCCGGGCCAGCTCGACCTCACCCCACATGCCGCGTGCCGAGCGTGAGCGCAGCGCCCCCTCCAAGGATGCCGTGGAGCGGGCCAGGTCCTGCTCGCGCAGGGCGGTGGCCCTCAGCTGCTCGGCCAGGGCCGCGTGCTGCTCGGCCCGCTGCTTCTCCAAGGACTCCACCCGGGCCCCCACCTGCTCCAGCTGGCTGCGTACAGGTGCGAGCGCCCGCAGCACGGAGCCGTCCCGCTCGGCGCGTTCCTCGGCCACCTGGGTGCGCGAGGACAGCTCCTCGGCCCGGGCCTGCCACTGGGCGGCCTGCGCCCGCAGCTCGGCCACCTGCTCGCCGTCGGACTGGTGCGCGGTGGTGCGCCGGGCGAGCGCACCGAGGTAGCCGATGACCGCGCCGATCGCCAGGCCGACGAGGAGCAGCAGGATGGGAAGAAGGACCGCTGAGGAGCTCATGAACCGATGGTGCCCCCGAGGTGCGACATCTATTCGGCGCCCTTAAGCCCCACGGAGCCCCGCCGGCGCAGATCGCCCCGCCTGGCTGGTTCGGCCGGCCCGTCCGTCCGTCCGTCCGTCGAACGGACCGGCACGACCCCGCCTCGCCGATCCGGCCCACCCGCCTGCTCGCCGATCCGGCTCCGCCCTGACCCACCGATCCGGCCCCGCCCTGACCCACCGATCCGGTCCCCCGGCCCGCTCCTGCGGCGTCGTCGGGCATATTTCTCCCGGCTACGTACCAACCGACCGTCCGGACCTGGGGCAACAGTCCTGGGTCCTGCCCGATCCTGCCTACGGCAGAGGGGAGGAGACCAAGAGCACGGTCCTTCTGCGACTCCTGGATGATGGGTATTCGGGCAGGTGGTGCCATGCTTATCGGACGTGAGCCTCTTGCGCAGCATCCCGCTGACCAGCCTCCGAACGATCGCAGTCGTGCTGGTCCTTGCCGTTCTGACCACCATCGTCGCCGCGGTCCTTCTGCCGCGAACTGTTCCGGCCACCACGCGCGCCAGCAGCGCGGACCGGTCCACCCGACTCGCCCGCCCCACGCTGCGCACGGTGCTGCGGGCCGTGGGCCGCTACACGGCGCGCACCGTCATGGTGGGCGTGCCGGTGGTGCTCGTCATCGTGCTTGGGGGCCTGCTCATCAACCGGCCCATGCACTACGTGCGCAACGTCGGCGACGTCGTCAAAGCCCTGACCCCTCGCACCCAGGCCACCTCGCGCATCGCGCCCCTGCCGCAGGCATCCGCCTACGGTGCCGTCCCGGCCTCGGCCTGGAAGGCTTCCTTCCACGACGTCGGCGACGGTTCGAAGGAGGCCACCTGGACCGGCCCGGTCAGCGGCATCAAGCTGCCGGTGCGCGTCGTCCTGCCGGCGGGTTACCGGCCCGACGACGGCCGCACCTACAACGTCCTCGAGGGGCTCCACGGCTGGGTCGGCGACCCGCAGTCCCTGGTGACGGGCATCGCCTCACCTCAGCGGCTCCAGGAGGCGATCGACGCCGGCCGCATCCCGCCGTCGATCCTGGTGTTCCCCTCGCTCAACGTGGACGGCGGCCAGCCCGACTGCGTCAACATCGCCGGCCGCCCGGCCGTGGGGACCTGGACCGCGGAGGAGATTCCCCGCATGATCCAGGCGACCTTCCCCAATGTCACCACGCAGCGGGCCGGCTGGATGATTATGGGGATCTCTGCGGGCGCCTACTGCGCGGCCCGGACCGCCTACGACGTCCCGCAGCGCTTCGGCGCGGTGGGAGTCATGTCCTCCTACGACCTGCCCGGTGAGGGCTCGCTGGCGCACAGCGGCAAGACGCTCCAGGCGCAGAACGGTCTGTCCACCATGCTGGGGAAGCGCGAGCCCGACGGCATGCGCTTCTACGTCCTGGGGGCGCAGGACGACTCCTCCGGTGCGGCCCGGGCCGCCTGGCTCATGGATGACGCGGTGCGCAAGCCGGACTCGTTGACGGTCGACACCCCGGCCTCGGGCGGGCACTCCTGGACCCTGTGGAACAACTACTTCCCGTCGCTGCTGACGTGGTGGGGCTCGGACCCGGCCGTGTTCAAGGCGGCCGGCGTGACGGCGCCCCAGGGCGATACCTGGGCCAAGGCCACCGCCGCCGGCGTGAAGCCCCTGTCGGAGACGCCCAAGGACCAGCGCGTGGTGGGGTCGGTCTCGCCGGTGCGCGCCAGGCCTTTCGAGATCAACGGCCTGGGCACGATCATCGTGGCCGTGGTCGCCTCGCTGGGGGCGCTGGGGGTGGTCATGTTCTGGTCGCCCCGTTGGGGCCGACGGCGTGACGGCGGTAGGCGGTCGGCGGCGCGGCTGGGCGGTGCGATCCTGGGGCGGGTCGTGGTGATCCTGGTGGCGGCGGGCCTGGTCGCGGTGACGGCCGGGATCGGGGCCAACGCCGGCGGGGGCTTCTACACCTCGTGGCGTGATTTGCGGGCCTCGGTCCGGGTGAACGAGAGGGCCGGTAAGTAAGCGGGGTGCCGACGGCGTGACCCGGCCCGGGGACGCCGTCGGGGCGCACAGTGTCACAGGGGCCGTCTAAACTCTCCTGCGTGGCACTTACCATCGGAATCGTCGGACTGCCCAACGTCGGCAAGTCCACCCTGTTCAATGCTCTGACCCGCGCGACCGTCCTGGCCGCCAACTACCCGTTCGCGACCATTGAGCCGAACGTGGGGGTTGTGCCCCTGCCGGATGCGCGCCTGGACAAGCTCGCCGAGCTGTTCCACTCCGCGAGGGTGGTGCCGGCGACGGTCTCCTTCGTGGACATCGCCGGGATCGTGCGCGGTGCCAGCGAGGGCGAGGGGCTGGGCAACCAGTTCCTGGCCAACATCCGCGAGGCGGACGCCATCTGCATGGTGACGCGCGCCTTCGAGGACCCGGACGTGGTCCACGTGGATGGGAAGGTGGAGCCGGCCGGGGACATCGAGACGATCAGCACCGAGCTGGTGCTGGCGGACATGCAGACCCTGGAGAAGGCGATCCCGCGCCTGGAGAAGGAGGTGCGGGGCAAGAAGACGGAGCCCGTGGTGCTGGAGACGGCGCAGGCGGCCCTCAAGGTCCTGGAGGAGGGGACACTGCTGTCCGCCGGGGCCGAGGCTGCCGGGATTGACGCGGAGGTGCTGGGGACCTTCCAGCTCATGACCACCAAGCCGTTCATCTACGTGTTCAACATGGACGACGCCGGGATGACCGACGAGGCCCGCCAGGCCGAGCTGCGCGAGCTGGTGGCGCCGGCGGAGGCGATCTTCCTGGACGCCCAGTTCGAGGCCGAGCTCGTGGAACTGGAGCCCGAGGAGGCGGCGGAGATGCTGCACGACAACGGGCAGGAGGAGTCCGGCCTGGACAAGCTGGCCCGGGTTGGGTTCGACACCCTGGGGCTGCAAACGTACCTGACGGCGGGGGAGAAGGAGTCCCGCGCGTGGACGATCCGCAAGGGCGCGACGGCGCCGCAGGCGGCGGGCGTCATCCACACGGACTTCGAGCGCGGCTTTATCAAGGCCGAGATCGTGAGTTACGATGACCTGGTCCAGTACGGCAGCGTTGCCGAAGCCCGCGCTCACGGCCGAGTGCGCATGGAAGGAAAGGACTACGTCATGGCAGACGGTGATGTCGTGGAGTTTAGGTTTAATGTGTGACTTACATAAGATTGATGTGTCAGAGCACGCTAACCTATTTCTGAAGTTCGTGTTTACGTCGACCCCGGTCTTCCTGTAGAGACTGCTGGATGGTGGTCGCGTTGAAATCGGAGATATGTGGCCGTGCTGCAAGCACATTATCTTCATTACGGGAAATACGTAGTTTCGTAATAGTGTCCGGAGTTGCCGGTATGTTGAAATAGTGAGTTTTGCTAGGTGTCATGGAGGTCTCTCCTCCAGGTAGACGATGTTCGGTACGGCAATCTCTGAAGCGTGCGTCAAACACTAAGACAAGGATGTGAAATGAGTCCGTCAGAGAAAATTGAAATGACTTCTTCAGAGGGAATTGCCCAGCAGTTCTATTCACCCTGGGAAGGTGATAGTGCGATCTCCTCATGGAATGATGCTATTGCAGCTATTACCAAAATTTGCAAGCTGTGCGATGCTGAAAATGTAAATATCCGCACCCTGGCTTGGCGTGGTCAGGCTGATTCAAGCTGGAGTTTACACAGCTCATTGTATCGTCATCTGAATACCGAAAAAGAATGGGGTAAGCCCCCCGAGGAAAAACATCTGCTGAAGTATGAAAAAGCGGTATTGGAATTTGTTAGGGAGGGGTGGAGGGATAGTCATATTCCCTATCTGGAACTACTTGCTCAACTACAGCATCACGGTGCCCCCACTCGCCTTATCGATGTTTCATTGAATCCATTGGTCGCGCTGTGGTTCGCTGTCGAGCCTGCCCCAAGAGGTGAGAATGACAGCGATGGACGCATCTTTGCTTTTGACGTCACTCGGAAGCCTATCCCTTCATCAACAAAGGGGTGGTTTGGAAATGATATCCCCTGGGGGGGTAGAGATTTCCTAAAAAAGGAGGGGTGGTGCTACGAGCTCCCCTTTTTCTGGCGCCCGCCTGCATATAATCAAAGAATTCCGGCACAGCATTCGGGATTTTTGGTTGGGGGCGTACCTAAAGTTAAGGCAGGAGGGAATATGCAGTATCGAAAGGCTCCAGCGTCCGGCCCAGGAAGTGGCTCCGCGTGGAGGGTCGGTGAGGTTCGAAAAGTTACTTCAGTCCCTATGAGAATGACGCGCCACGATGTTGCTTTGGATAAAAGAGGGAAACCAACATTTACTTTTAGAATAAGTGGGGAAGCTAAGCGAGAAATTCGGATTATGCTAGAGGATCGATTTGGTATTAGATCTTCGACTATGTATCCTGATTCGTTCGGAATGGCAATCGAGACCAAAAAGGCGATAGAAAAAAAGTTGCTTGAAGTTGACTTCTCTTAACATTCGATCCTGCGTCAACAATCTTCATCGTGGTGGATATCTTCTTCTGGGACCGTAGGTTATGGTGGTATTCGTGCTTCCCGTATAGTTGATGGCGTCATGAATGGTTTACAGAACAACGGAAGGTCGGCGGGATTCACCGATGTCTCTGGGGGGCTTTTGGGTAAGATCCTCTGCAGTCCACTTCGGAAGGATGCTGGAATTCCATCGTAAGGCAAGGGTGGTTTGTATTTCTTGTCGGTGTGTTCTGCTTGATTGTGAAGACATGCACGTTGGTGTTGGTGTAAGCCCAATCTTCGCAGGTAGGAGCAGGTAGGATGTGACTACGAAAATCCGTAAACTGAGTTGTCGAGATCCTGAGCTGGTCCCCATGTCCGGAGGTGTGCAGGGGTCTTGAGTTTATGTCGTGGCCCTCTTCGGCGCTAGGATATCGTACGGATCACGCTCGATTCATGGCCCAGTCGAGTTCCCACTGCATTGGCGGTCGGCAACTCACTCAACTAGGTGGTTGTGAGCATTGTCCATCCTGGGGTAGGGGAATGTGATGCGCTCTTAATTCAGATCCGTTGCACTTGTCGCTGGGATTACTTCCTTCCTCAACGGTGATGTAGACTTAGTTGTGCAGGTCGGGAAGGGGTGGAAGTATTGTCTTAAATGGCGTGAGAATAGTCGTTCAACCCTCGGTTTAGGGTGTGAGGATTGGCAGTAGTGACTGATTCGAGCGGTTCTGCTTTGTTGCAGGACAGCCGGTAGGTGTGTCGGGTCTCATTTACCCAGTAAAGTCATGTCGTATACTCAATTTCAGCCTTTCAGTTGCCTGTGCTCGATCGAAGTGATCGAATAGATATCGTTCTGCGTCTTGGGTGCTGATGTGCTGCTCGGTAATATCTGTGATTGAAGGAAGCTGGGTTCCCGGCAACCATTATTCTCAGTGAGGCAACATTATGGGAATGGAAATGACTTCGGTGGCTACCTGGACCCTCTTGGCGGAGGTTCCGATTCCTCAGGACGTCCTCGGCGTTCTTGTTCAAGGGGAGCAGCCGTACGCTGCGTTCAAGACGATGCGCGACTCGGCAGTGTTCACCTCGAAGCGGTTGATCGTCCGTGACGCTCAAGGCCTGACTGGTCGGAAGGTGGAGATCTACTCGCTGCCCTACAGTGCTATCAACATGTGGTCGACCGAGAACGCGGGAACATTCGACATGAACTCTGAAGTCGAACTGTGGACGCGGGCGGGTCACATCAAGATCAAGCTTGGGGCTCAGGTCGATGTCCGCAAGATCGATAGGCTTATCTCGGCCTGCGTTCTCATGTCTCACTGAGCATCGGCGACTGTGGCGCCAGCACTATGAGAAGCTCTCACCTCGTCTTTGTGGCGGCAGGCCGCCAGTGCGTGCGGGAGCCGAGCGCGCTGAACTGCATGGAGAACGTCGGGCGGAGAGTTAGACTGCGTCAGCCGACCTTGCGGACGGTATCGGCGGATCGGCGTGCCGATCGCCGACAGTTCTGCATTCACCGCGTAGTCGCTGCTGATCGCATGGTTGCTGGTAGCCGCGCTCGCTGTCGTTACGTCTCGCTCAGCACGATACCAACACCGGCTGTACTTCACTGGGCTGGATCGCCACGGAGTCGGGGTCGTGGAAGCCTGGCTGGAAGGACTCGCCCGAGTCTCGGCCAATGAGGGGGCCGCCTCGAAGCCGCTCGTGAGCCGAGGCTGTAGGTTCGTCGGCTGGTAGATCGCGCCTGCGCGGCAGCGAAGCTCGACCGCTGGTAGCAGTTCAGAAGCATCCGCGAGCTGTCGGAGGGCGGGGTTGTTGTCTGGCTCGGTGGTGGCGACTGGCTGTTGAGTGTTGCGGTAGAGGGAAAGACCCTGCGGCCGAGTTTCGTATACGATATTGTCATGGGTGAGCACCTTCTCCACGGACATCGCGTGAGCGACAAGCAGATCCAGGCCTGGGCTGACGAAGCTGAGGCTGGTTACGACCTTCAGCAGTTGCCCCGTCCGACTCCTGGGCGGCCTCCAGTCGGGCGGGGGCCCGGCACGGTTGTGACTGTTCGCCTCGACGAGGAACTTCTTGCCGCGTTGCTGAAGCGCGCCGCTGATGAGGGGATTACGAACCGGTCAGAGGCCGTGCGGGCCGCTGTCAAGCAATGGGCTCATGTCGCTGCCTGATATTCATCGTTCTGCCCGCAAGCACTATGCGAAGGACCATCTCGGCGATGAGGATCTGCGGCACGCTTACGGTCATGTGCTGAACTCGCGCCCTCTGGACGATGAGGATGATCCGCGTCGTTGGCTTGTTCTTGGAGTCGACGAGTCCGGAAGAGTGCTGGAGCTCGTGGTCCTTGTTTTTGACGACGGCTATGAACTGCTGATACATGCTATGAAGGCTCGGAAGCAGTTCATGCGTGAGATTCACTCAGGTAGTGCCGATCCCTCTGAGGTCTGACCGATTCAGGCAAGCTTCACGTTGCCATTGTGCGGTTACTGGAGTTGCTTGCTCCGTCGTCGCCTCGCTCAGGACGCCACCACCACCGGCTGTCCCTCGCTGGGCTGGGCCGCCACGCCCTGCCCCTGAGTCGCGAGGTTGAACAACCCGCCGGCGAGCAGCCCAGGCGTCTGGGGAATGATCTTCAGGTGCCGGAGACGTTGCCCTCTCGAAGCTCACTGAACGATACGACGAGCAACATCGCCACAACTCTCAGTTCAGGCTACGACAGTCGTCATAGTGAACGGAGGGGCATGTCGGGCTACAGGATCGACCGTCAGGTGACGGAGTTCGGAGAACACGTGCGCGGGTGGCGCATGGTGCTCGGCCTGACCGCGCAGCAGGTCTCCGAGCGGGCTGGCATCACCCGTGACACCCTGCGCAAGATCGAGTCGGGCAACCCCAACGTCAGCTTCAACAGCGTCACCCAGGTGCTCCGCGCCCTGGGCATCCTCGACCAGCTCGTCGACGCAGCCGATCCCCTGGCCAGCGACATCGGCCGCCTCCGCGCCGGCCGCCTCACCAGAAAGCGCGCCCGATGACCACTATCGAGATCGTCTCGGATGTCAACGGCTCCCACCGCCTGGTCGGCCAAGCGCACGTCACCCGATCGCGCGGCCGGGTCTCCACCACCTTTCTCTGCGACTCTGCACGCCGCCACCTACTTCGCCGGATGTGAGCGACGGTCACGTACGAGGATCGGGTATCCCCAGGGGTGCTGAAGGAAGCGTCAGTAGGCTATGCCCGGCCTAGCCTGGTCTGGACCTGACACACACCTGGCCCCAAGCCCGCTGACTGCGTCCCTCTCCCGGGCCGACCGCAGCCCGCCCGCCACACTCGTCCCAGGAAGGGAACCCGGCAGCCCCATGACCATCGAGATGATCGTCGCCCTCATCGGCGTCTCTGTTGTCGCCTACGCGATCGCCAACAGGTTCCGCCTCATCGCCCCGGTACTTCTCATCGCCGCCGGCGTGGGCGTCGCGCTGCTCCCAGTGGGGGAGGAGATGTCCCTGCCCAGCACCGTGGTGCTCACGATCTTCCTGCCGATCCTCCTGTACTGGGAGTCGCTGTCCGTCTCCCTCAACCGCATGCGGCGAAGCCTGCGCGGCATCATCCTCAGCGCCACGGTCCTCGTCGCCATCACGGCCGCCCTCATCACCCTCATCGGCGTCCTCACGGGGCTGAGCGTGGGAGCCGCCCTCCTCATCGGAGCGTGCCTCGGCCCCACCGACGCCACCGCCGTCTCCAGCCTAGGACGCGGCATCAACCCCAACAGCCGCACCATTCTTCAGGCCGAGTCACTTCTCAACGACGGCACCGCCCTGGTCATCTTCGCCATCGCCCTCCAAGTCGCTCAGGACTCCTCCGGCGTCACCGCCGGCCTAGTCGCACATCAGCTCCTGCTGTCCTTCGGGGGAGGAATCGGTGCAGGAGTCCTCGTCGGTGCGGCAGTCACGAAGATCGGCATTCGGGTCCGCACCATCACCGACGACCCCATGCTGGCGACGATCACCGCCCTGGCCACCCCGTTCCTCACCTTCTTCATCGCCGAGGAGATCGGCGGCTCGGGCGTGCTCGCCGTCGTCACCTGCGGCATCGTCATCTCCCGCTTCGCCACCCCGCACATGTCCCTGGGCTCGCGAGTCCTCGGCATCCCCTTCTGGACGATCCTCACCCACATCCTCAACACCATCCTCTTCGTCATGGTGGGAGTGGCACTCCCCGGCATCGTCGCCGAGCTTCCTCACGCCGACCTCGTGCGCGGCCTCATCCTCATCCCCATCATCTACATCGCCATGGTCGCGGGAAGATTCGCAGGCCAGCACCTCCTCATCTACTCCATCCGCGCCCTCGACCGCCGCCCCGAGCAGCGCCTGCGCCGCACCAATTTCCGCGGCCGCGTCGTCTCCACGGTCGCCGGCTTCCGCGGCGCGATCTCACTTGCGATGGCGTTGTCCATCCCCGTCTCCTTCGACGGCGCCGCCTACGCCGAGCGCAACCTCATCATCCTCGTCGTCGCCGGCGCGACCCTCCTGTCCCTCCTCATCCAGGGCCTCGCCCTGCCCTACGTGGTCCGCTGGGCCAACGCCAGGCCCTCGGCCGGCACGCAGACCGCCGAGTCCGTCGAGTCGCAGGAGACCGATGCCCTCGCCGAGATCCTCGCCGACGCCATCAGTCAGCTCGATGCCATCGCTGAACGCACGGGCGTCGACGACGACGCAGCCATCGAGGCGGTGCGCCTCGACTATGCACGTCGTCACCAGTCCGTGCTCAACTCGGCCACAGAGAGCGAGGCGGATGTGTACTGCGGCCCGGAAAGCGCCCTGCGGCTCGCCGTCATCGAGCACCTGCGCGAGCGCGTACACGGCCTGCGCTTCTCTGGCCGCATCGACGACTCCACCGCCTCGCGAGTCAACCGACGCCTTGACGTCGAGACCCTCCACATCAACGCCCCCCTCGACGTCGAGTAGACCGACTGCCTTGCATTCGGCAAGGCTGCCTCCGGCGGGGATCACGTTCCGATGACGTTGGTATTCCAAGGATCTGGGCAGGCGTAGTCTTGTGTCGCCCCCACTCTCGAACATCCCAGAACGGAGCCCATGCGATGACGCATGATGAGTCCTCCTCCAACCCGCTCGCGCCTGCCGACGACGCCGTCGAGTCCTCGACCAGCGACGACGAGACCCTCTCCGACATTGTGTCCGAGCAGGACGAGCAGGCTCAGAAGTTCGCTGCCGAGTTCCTCAAGATGGTCATCCGACTCCGCGGCGTCCAGATCGACCGGGACGACTACCTGCGTCAGGAACTGCGCAAGCTTGGCACTGACGACGACACTGTCGCCCTGGCGCTGGAGACCACCCCGGTCCAGGCTGGCCTCACCCTGGCCCAGCTCGATGATCTTGCGGCCGCCACCATCACCTTCGAAACCCGTAAATCCGCCGCGATCTCGTTCGCTGCCGGGCTGCCGGGAGGCTTCGCGATGCTCGCAACCATCCCCGCCGATGTTACCCAGTACTACGTCCACGCCTTCCGGGTTATGCAGAAGCTTGCCTACATCTACGGCTGGAAGGACTTCCTGGGCGACCTCAACGACATCGACGACGAGACACTCGGCAAGATGAGTCTCTTCCTGGGTGTCATGTTGGGGGTCAGTGGGGCGGCATCATCCCTGACGACCTTCGCCAAGCAGATTGCCCGTCCGGCACTCCAGAAGCAGATCGCCAAGCGGACCCTGACCAAGACCGCCTGGTACGGTCCCATGAAGCAGACGCTCAAGCTCATCGGCATTAAGGTCTCCAAGGACTCCTTCGCCAAAGGTGTCACTAGGACGGTGCCCGTGATCGGCGGCGTCATCTCCGGCGGGATGACGCTTGTGGCGCTCAAATCCCAGTCAGCCCGCCTACACAAGCACCTGCGCGAGATACCCCCGCCGGGTGTCGACGCCGCTGAATACCTCGCTGCACTTGACGACCTGGGCGCCCAGGCCGATGAGCCCCATGTGCTTGCCGCCGCACGGGAGAAGGTTAAGGGTGCCACCGACGAGGCGTCCGCCTGGGTCAAGGGGGCAGGCGGCTCGCTGCTGCGCAAGGTCCAGCGACAGCCTTCTGACCAGTGACATCGATCGCTCCGCACTTTTCGCTTCGCCAGAGCTTGCCCGATGAGTATCTGCGGTCCTGACACCGCCGCCTGAACCGCGCCGGCTCACCTTGCCGGAGGTGAACGTCGGTCACGCATGCACAGTGAAGTATCTAGACTCCACGGCCAGTGGCGCCGGCAACTCTTGCCACCATCCGAGGCGAAGGGGCCGATACGATACTCCAATGCCATGTGAAACCAGGGGAGTGGCGGTGACCGTCAGCGTCGATGAAGCAAGCCGGATGCTGCCGGCGCTCATTGACCGCATCGCCGCCAGTCACCATGCCGTTGAGATCGTCTCGAGTAACGGCCGAGCGGTTGTCATGCCGGCCGACGAGTACGCGAGCTGGCAGGAGATCGCCGACCTCTTCCGGTCACCCAAGAACGCCCGGCGTCTGCTCGACGCATACGACCAGGCTCTCACGGACTCTCGCGCTCGAACCTGACCGCATTGCAGGGGCGCTGGAGTGCGTCGGTGTCCAAATCGGATACAAAGGAGCCCCGGTGTCGCCAGGCCGTGAAACAGAACATTGGAATCATGCGGTTTCTTCTCGCCGGTTCTGTCCCGTTCTGGGCCTTTGTGTCCGATTTGGACATCGCCGGGCGTTCTGCGCCTGAGGAAGGCCGGGCCGCGCCGCAGAGGCGGGCCAGCTTCGCCGCGCGGGGCAGCACTGAGGGGTGGGACGCGTCGGCGTCCCACCCCTCAGTCAGTGCTCAGAGCCGGAGCCGGCTCATCGCGTGTTCAGTTCTTCGCGCGGCGAGCCCGCAGCAGCAGGTACCCGCCAACAACCGCGACACCCGCAAGGCCCAGGACCAGCAGCGCGTTGGTCCCCGTACGAGACAGCCTGCTGCCGGCCTTCGCCGCCTGCGTCGGCGCGGCGCTCGGCGCGCTGGCGCCACCGGTCGGCTGCGCCATGGCGCCGTCAGACGGCCGATCAATCTCATCGGGCTGCATGCCCGGCTTCGACGTCGCCGCCGCGCTCCGGCTCGGTGCCGGGCTCGCGCTCGACGACGGCTTCCCCGACTGGATTGCCGCGGCGGTCGCCTTCGGGTTCACCACCGACGGCGCCTGACTCGTCGCCCCCGGCTTCGGGGCCGAGCTCGGCTGCGCACCCGGCTTCTCCGATGGCGCGGCGCTCGGCTGCGGGCTTGGAGCCTGCGTGGGCTCAGCAGAAGGCGCCACCGTCGGGGCCTGCGTCGGCTCAGCGGCCGGAGCAGACGAGGTCTCCGGTGCGGGCGCAGCGGTCGGTGCAGTGCTCGGCTCGGGAGCGGAACTCGGAGCAGGAGCCGGCGTGGGCTCAGTGCTCGGGGCGGTCGTGGGCTCCGGCGCCGGGGCGCTGCTCGGCTCAGGCGCAGCAGTCGGCTCGGGTGCGGAGGACGGTGCCGGCGCCGGCGTGGGCTCAGCACTCGGTGCGGCCGACGGGGCCGGCTTCTCCGTCGGTGCCGCCGAGGGTGCCGCTGTCGGCGACGGCGCCGGGCTCGGCTCCGCCGGCTTCTGGCCGCACTGCTCGCCGAGCCAGTTCATCGTGAAGTTGCGGTACCAGATGCCGCCGTAGTTCGCGCCGTCATGGGCATCCTCGCTGAGCAGGCCGATGCTGCCATCGGACTGCACCGCGATCGTCGTGTACCCGACGAAGGGCTCGTGGAAGACCTTGCTGGTCGTCCAGGAGGCGCCGTCGTCGCAGGACATCGAGATGGTTCCGCGGTCGCGCGACCACGGCTTCGGGTTCGGCGAGTGGCTCAGCAGCAGCACCTTGGCGCGCGGGTCGTCCGGCGCGGCGTTCGGGAAGGCCCGGATGATCTGGGCGTTGTCCACCGAGTCGGGCAGGTTCTGGTCGGACACCGGCTCGCTCCAGGTCTGCCCGCCGTCGGTGGAGTGGGCCACCTTGCGGAAGCCGGAGCCGTCCGAGGCGCGCGAGTTGAGCATGAGGGAGCCGTCGGAGAGCTCGACGACCTTGTTCTCATCCATGCCGGTCCCGATCGGCGTGCCGGCCTGCCAGGTCTTCCCGTGGTCGTCGGAGTAGACCGAGACGGCCTGCACCGCGCCGCCGGCGGTCCTGATCGTGTACTGCTGCACCAGGCGCCCGGCGTGCGGGCCGTGCTGAATCTGGATGCCCTGGCCCGAGGCCGCGAAGCGCGCGGTCCACGGCTTGTCCTTCGTGATGTCCGCGGTGATGGTGCGGTGCGTCCAGGTCCAGCCGTTGTCCGTGGAGGTCGACACCTCCGCCTGGATGATGCCCCGGTTCTCCGGGTCGGTGCCGGCCTGCGAGCCGCCCCAGCCCTGGTCGTAGGACTTGACGTGGAAGTTGAAGATCGTGCCCGTCTGGTGGTCCACGACGTAGCTCGGGTCGGAGTAGCCGACCTTCTTGCCGGTCTCCGTGCCCTGGTGGATGTAGGTGGGCGCCGACCAGGTCTTGCCGCCGTCGGTGGAGCGGCGCTGGACGATGTGGTTCGGGTTGGGTGCGTCGCTGCCGCCGTTGCCGTTGTCCTTCGGGCGCTCGTCGTAGGAGATGAGCAGGTCCCCGTTGGGGGCGGTGGTGATCGCCGGGATGCGGTAGTTGTCGGTGGCCGTGTTGGGGGCCACGTGCTGGGCCTGGCTCATCGAGGCCGGCAGCTCCGTGCTCGCGTCGGGCGCCGGCGCGGGCGTGGCCTGCGGGTGGTCGCCGACGACGTTGATCGGGTTGCCGGAGGCGGTGAGCGTCTGGAGGGCGGTGCCGTCGGTGCCGGTGGCCGTCAGGGTGATCGACGGCGTCCAGCGCCCGGCGTCGACGTCGGCCTGCGTGATCGTGTGGGTGAGCGCCTTGCAGTTGTAGACGGCGCCCTTGCCCGGCTTGAGGCCGCCCCAGTGGCATTGGCGGCCCAGGTCGTCGAAGGAGGACACGGTGGCGGCGACGTTGATCGTCTTGTCCGACACTGAGCGCACGCGCACCGTGTAGGTGACGGTGTCGCCCAGCTTGTAGTTCTCCTGGCTCGACGACGGCGTGATCGACTCGACCCGCAGCGAGTTGGCCTTGACCGGGCTTGTCGCGCCGCTGATCGTCTCCGGGGTGCTCAGGGCCTTCCCGGCGTACTCCACGGCCTTGACCTCGTAGGCGATCTGCGGGGTGAAACCGCCTGCCTTGAGGTCCTCGGCGGTCACCGTGTGCGTGGCCAGGCCGGTGCAGTCGGTCTTGGTCGTCCCGGCCGGGACGTTGCGCCACCGGCACTTGGAGACGTTCCCGGACAGGTTCGTCGAGGCCGGCGCGTAGGAGTGGGCCTCGCCGCTGGTGTTGGTGAGGGTGATGTTGAAGGTCATGACGTCGCCGACGGAGTAGAGGCCGTCCGCGGGCGCGTTCACCTGCGTGATGGTGACGTCGGCCAGGCCGTCAGACGTGGGGACGGCGTGCGCCGGGGGCGCGGCGGCGATCAGGCCGGTGGCGGCCAGTGGCAGGGAGCCCAGGAGGGCCGGCAGGCGCCTCCGGGAAAAAGGACTGTGCGATGTCATAGGTGTTCCGTTCTAAGGAGCCGAGGCGGCCTTGCCTTCAACAGGAGACGTAGACGGCAGATGTCAGACGTCTCACGATAAGGTAACGGAACATCTCGATTCTGCAAAGTCGGGCGAGTCGCCGAAGGCCGACCACTCGGTCCTCGATGGCCCGACCGCTCGACCCCTGTCGGCGCGGCGCGCGCCACACACTTCGACAAAAACTTCAGAAACGACCCGGAGCCGCGTCGTTTCTGAAGTTTTTGTCGGTTTGTGTCGGTGTCTATGCGCCGGCCAGGAAGCCGCGCAGGATCGCGTCCATCTGCTCGGCCTCGATGAGGAAGCCGTCGTGCCCGTGCAGGGAGCTGATGGTCTCGCGCCTCGCGCCGGGGATGCCTCCGGCCAGCTCCTCGGCCTGGGCGGGCAGGAAGAGCCGGTCGGAGTCCACGTCCACCACGAGCGTGCGTGCCTGCACCCTGGCCAGCGCCGCCTCGATGCCGCCGCGCCCGGTACCGACGTCGTGCACCATCATCGAGTGGGTGACGATGAGGTAGGTGTTGGCGTCGAAGCGCGCCAGCAGCTTGCCGGCGTGGTAGTCCAGGTAGGACTCCACCTGGTAGCGCCCACCCACCGCCGGGTCCTCCTCGCCCTGGTGGCGCCGCCCGAAGCGCTCATCAAGCTCGGCGGCGCTGCGGTAGGTCGTGTGCGCCAGCGCCCGCGCCAGCCCCAGCCCTCGCACCGGCCCCACTGAGTGGGAGTAGTAGTCGCCGTCGAAGAAGAAGGGGTCGGCCACGATCGCCAGCTCCTGCAGGTGGCACCAGGCCAGCTGGTCGGCGGTCGTCGAGGCGCCGGTGGCCACCAGCGCCAGGTTGCGCACCCGCTGCGGGTGGGTGACCCCCCACTCGATGGCCCGGTGCCCGCCCAGTGACGCCCCGATGACCAGGTGGAACACCTCGATCCCCAGGGCGTCGGCCAGGCGCGCCTCGGCCTCGACGGCGTCGCGCGTGGTCAGCCACGGGAAGCGCGACCCCCAGGGGCGCCCGTCCGGCGCCGTCGACGACGGCCCCGTCGAGCCCTGGCAGCCGCCCAGGATGTTGGCGGCCACCACGAAGTAGCGCTCGGTGTCGATGGCCCGCCCCGGCCCCACCAGGTCCGACCACCAGCCCGGCGTCGGGTGCCCGGGCCCCGCCTCGCCGGTGACGTGGGAGTCGCCGGTCAGCGCGTGCAGCACGAGGACCGCGTTGTCGCGCTGCGGGCTCAGCTCCCCCCAGGTCTCGAAGGCCAGGACCGTGTTGGGCAGGACCTCCCCGGACTCCAGCGGCAGGTCCCCGATTTCCAGGAACCGACGGCGCCCCGGCTCGTCGCCGGGCCGCCAGGCGCCCGTGGGGGAGCCGGCCTTGCGGTCCACCAGCTTGGAGGAGGCCGTCCCCACGCCGTAGGCGGCCGGCTCGGTCTCGGTGCTGCCGCTGGAGACAGGGTAGGAGGAGGACGTGGTCGCACTCATGACAGACCGCCTCAGGCCCCGGCCGCCGCGCTCGGCTCGCCCGCCCCGACGGCCCGGGCCGCCGCCAGGCCGCGCTCGAGGTCGGCCAGGATGTCGTCGATGTGCTCGATCCCCACGCTCAGGCGCACGGTCCCGGCGGTGATCCCGGCCGCGGCCAGGCCGGCGTCGTCGAGCTGGGAGTGCGTCGTGGTGGCCGGGTGGATCGCCAGCGAGCGCACGTCCCCGATGTTGGCCAGGTTGGAGAACAGGCTCAGGGCGTCGATGAAGGCCGCCCCGGCCTCGCGCCCACCGGCCAGGTCGAAGGTGAGGATCGAGCCCGCCCCGCGCGGACAGTACTTGCGGTGCCGCTCGTAGTAGGGGCTGGAGGCCAGCCCCGAGTAGCGCACCGAGGCGACGTCGTCGCGCCCCTCCAGCCAGGTGGCCACCGCCAGGGCGTTGTCCACGTGCCGCTCCATGCGCAGCGAGAGCGTCTCGATGCCCTGGGCGATGAGGAAGGCCGAGTGCGGCGCCAGCGCGAAACCGAGGTCGCGCTGGCCCTCGGCGCGCGCCTTGAGGATGAAGGCCAGGTTCGCGCCCAGCGGGCTGCCCACCCCCAGGTCCCGGGCGTAGACCAGGCCGTGGTAGGACTCGTCGGGCGTGTTGAAGCCCGGGAAGCGATCGGACTGGGCCGCGTAGTCGAAGCTGCCGGAGTCCACGATCACGCCCGCCACGGACGAGCCGTGCCCGCCCAGGAACTTCGTCGCCGAGGCCACCACGATGTCGGCGCCCCACTCGAAGGGGCGGGTCAGGAACGGCGAGGCCACCGTGTTGTCCACGACCAGCGGGATGCCCAGATCGTGCGCGGCCGCCGAGATCGCCTCGATGTCCAGGATGTCGCCGCGCGGGTTGGGGATCGACTCCCCGAAGAAGGCGACGGTGCGCTCATCGGCCAGCGCCGCCCAGGCGGCCGGGTCGCCCGGCTCGTCCACGAAGCGCGTCTCGATGCCCAGGCGCGGCAGGGTGTGGGTGAGCAGGTTCGTGGTGCCGCCGTACAGGGAGGGCGAGGCCACGATGTTGTCCCCGGCCCCGCCCAGCGTCACCAGGGCCAGGGTCGTGGCCGCCTGCCCCGACGACGTCAGCAGCGCTCCGACGCCGCCCTCCAGTGCCGCGATCCGCTGCTCGACGATGTCATTGGTGGGGTTGTTCAGGCGCGTGTAGATCGGGCCGAGGTCGCTCAGGGCGAAGCGGGCGGCCGCCTGCTCGGCCGACTCGAAGACGTAGGAGGAGGTCTGGTAGATCGGGATGGCCCGGGCGTGGGCGGGCTCGGCCAAGGGGTCGTGTCCGGCCTGGACCTGCTTGGTCTCGAAGCGCCAGCCCGCCGGGCTGGTGGGGGAGGGGATCGGCTCCGCGCTCTGGGGGGCGGCCTGGGCGGGGGCGGGGTGCTGGTCGGTCATGAGGGCTCCTTGGTGATTCCCGGTGACCGGCGGCGATGTCAGCGTCACGAACGGTGCCTGCCTCGCGCCGGCGGTTGCGGCGCGCTGGTGGGCGGCTGCCTGGGGTCCGCTGGGGCCGGCGTCGGAGCCGGTCCGGCAGCAGGAGGGGGCGAGGCGTCGTGCTGCTGAGTCGTCCGCCGTCACCGTTGCTGCAACTTCTGCGATGGTGCGGGTGAGGGCGAGGACGCGCACGTGGGCCGACGGCGGCGTGCGCGTCAGCTGCGCATTCGCCCCGTGGTGGGGGTGTCCGGCCGAAGGGCCTCAGGACGACGGAACATGCTCCGACTTTAGCGGTTTCCTCCGCAGGTGGTCCAAACGGGTGTCCGCCATGCGGCTGCGGTGAGGGCTTGGAGCGGGTGCGGCGTCGGTGTGGCGCCCTCGCGGCGTCCCCTCGACGTGGGGTGGTGCCGGCGCGGTCGACTGCCTTGCCTAAGCGACGATCCGGCCGTTTGAACCCGCGATGACCTGCACAAACGGTCATTTGTGCCGGATGCCATATCGATCACAGACATATGACGACGGCTGGGAGCCCCGCCAATGCAGGCACAACCCCCTAATTACAGGGGCGTAAGTTACGATTGTGAATAGTGTGAAATCTGTTTTCAGATGGGACCAAAGCGACTAGTGTGGCTTTGTCGTATCCGGGCTGACGCTGCCTGCCGTCTTCGTCCCCTGATCCGCTCCGCGCCCCCTGATTCCGCGGAACGGATCCCGACGGCGGGCCGACGTCGGTCCCCGGGTGAGGCGTCATCCTCACGTTCAGCCCCATCACGACGGAGAACCCCTGTGAGCCCGATCCCCTCAAGACGGCACGGACACGGTGTCGTCGCCACCGCAGTCGTGGCCCTGGCATGCACCCTGGCGCCGTCGGTGCTCGCCGACCCCGTGGACCAGAGCGACATTGATCGCTCCAAGGCCTCCGAGCGCTCGACCTCCACCTCCATCGCCTCCCTGGAGGCCCGGCTCGCCCAGGAGAGCAGCAACCTGGAGGAGGCCCAGATCAAGGCCCAGGCCGCCAATGAGGACTACCTGGCCGCCGTCGACGAGCTCAACAAGGCCACCAAGGACGCCCAGACCGCCCAGGCCAACGCCGACTCCGCAGCCTCCAGCACTACGTCGGCCCGCTCCGACCTCGGCTCGATCGTCGTGCAGACCTACCAGGAGAGCGGCAACCCGCTCGACCCGCTCACCCCGTACCTGACCAGCGAGTCGCTGGCGGACCTGGCCGACGCCGACGTCGCCCTGACCCGGGCCGGGGAGAAGAACAACGCCAAGGTCCAGAACGTTGAGGCCCTCGAGGCGGTGGCCACGAGCATGCAGACCATCGCCGACCAGAAGGTCAAGGCCAAGGAGGCCGCCAAGACCTCCGCCGAGACCGCCAAGACCGACGCAGAGACCGCCGCCAACGAGGCCCAGAGCGCCGTCACCACCACGCGCACCAACCGCCAGAACCTCATCACTCAGCTGGCCGCGCAGCGCAACACCACCGTCGAGCTGGAGACGAAGTACCAGAACCAGGTCGAGGCCGAGCGCAAGGCCCGCGAGGAGGCCGCCGCCCAGGCCGCAGCCAAGGCGGCCTCGGAGAAGGCCGCCGCCGACCTCGCCCAGAAGCAGGCCGAGCAGGCCGCCGCCCAGCCTCAGGAGTCGGCCCCCGCTCCCCAGGAGCAGGCGAGCCGGCCCAGCCCGGGCCAGCAGTCCTCGGCTCAGGAGCCCGCCACCACCTCCCAGCCGGAGCCCGAGGCGGCCGAAGAGGAGACCGCACCCGCACCCGCGCCGGCCCCGGCCCCGGAGCCTGCGCCCGCGCCGTCGCGCTCCGGCAGCGCCGCCTCCACCGCCATCAACGCGGCCATGGGCTACCTCGGCACCCCCTACGTGTGGGCCGGGGAGTCGGCCGCGGGCCTGGACTGCTCCGGGCTGACGATGGTCTCCTACGCGGCCGCCGGCGTGGAGCTCACGCACTCCTCACGCGTGCAGTACGGGGAGGGCTCCCTGGTTCCGCTCGACGCCGCCCAGCCCGGGGACCTGGTCTTCTGGTCCTCCGACGGCAGCCAGTCCGGCATCTACCACGTCGCCATCTACCTGGGCGACGACATGATGATCGAGGCGCCGACCTTCGGCATGACCGTGCGCGTCACCTCCATGCGCTACTCCGGCATCATGCCCTACGCGGTGCGCCTCTAAACCTCTTAAGCGGGGCGGGGCGGAGCGCATATGACGCCCCGTCCCGCCCGCCCGGCTAGCGTCAGTGGCCCTCGCGGGCGACGCGGTCGGCCTCGCGCCGGAAGGACTGGCGGATCTCCTCCTCGGCCTCCTCGCGGCCCACCCAGTGGGCGCCCTCGACGGACTTGCCGGGCTCGAGGTCCTTGTAGACCTCGAAGAAGTGCTGGATCTCCAGGCGGTGGAACTCCGAGACGTCCTCGATGTCGGTACGCCAGGAGGCGCGCTGGTCGGCGCTGGGCACGCACAGGACCTTGTCGTCGCCGCCCTTCTCGTCGCGCATACGGAACATGCCCAGTGCGCGGCAGCGGATGACGCAGCCGGGGAAGGTCGGCTCCTCCAGCAGGACCAGCGCGTCCAGGGGGTCGCCGTCCTCGCCGAGGGTCCCGTCGATGTAGCCGTAGTCGTCGGGGTAGCGCGTCGAGGTGAAGAGCATGCGGTCCAGGCGGATTCGACCGGTCTCGTGATCGATCTCGTACTTGTTGCGGTTGCCCTTGGGGATCTCAATCGTGACGTCGAACTCCACGGGGAGCCTCCTTCGCTCGTGTCTTCAGCTCGTTGGGCGCTGGAGCGGCGCCTGGTGGTCGGCGTCGATCCGGCGGGGCGGGTATTGATGGCACTAGTGTGGCGCACGACAGCGCCTGAGGTCGGTAAACGCGTACTCTGCACGTCGGTGCACGGGTGGCAGCAACCTCCTGGGCGCCCCACCTACTTGATATACAGGCCATCCCAGCCTGTCCACAACCCAGTCCGGAGGACGTATGCGCAAGGTCCAGACCGCTGCCCTGACGGCGGCGAGCCTGCTGGTTTTCAGCGGCTACTACAGCCTGGGCGATGCTCTCGACCTGCTGCCCGGCCCGGTGACGGTCGCCTATGCCGACGTCGCCCCCCGGCCCTTCCCGACGCCTGCCGCCCCCAGCGCCAAGACCACCGCCCCCTCCGGCCTGGACCAGGGGGCTCCCATGCCCTCCAAGACGGCCCTGAACGGCTACATCCAGGGAGTGGTCTCCGACGCCGCCCTGACCGGGGGGAACGTGACGGCCTCCGTCGTCGACATCGCCACCGGTGAGGAGCTGCTGGACCGTTCGGCCGCCTCCGGGGTGACGCCGGCCTCCACCAACAAGGTGCTCACCGCCTGGGCCGCCCTGTCCTCCATGGGCCCGGGCCACACCCTCCAGACCAAGGCGGTCCTGGAGGGGCAGACCCTGACCCTCGTGGGCGGCGGTGACGTGCTGCTGGCCGAGAACGAGGGCGACCCGAGCGCCACGGCCGGTCATGCGGGTCTGGGAGACCTCGCCCGCGCCACCGCCGAGAAGCTCAAGTCCCAGGGAACGACGTCGGTCTCCCTGCGCCTGGATGACACCCTGTTCACCGGCCCCCAGTGGAACGAGAAGTGGGAGGCCGGCAACGAGCAGTACGTGGCCAAGATCCAGCCGATCATGGTGGATGTCTCGGCCACCCAGAACCAGGGCTACCCGGAGGACCCGGCCATGGAGGCCGCCCAGGCCTTCGCCAAGCACCTGAGCGAGGCCGGCATCACGGTCGACGGCGAGCCGACGCGCGCCGCAGCCTCCGGCAGCGCCCGGGAGGTGGCCTCGGTCTCCTCCGCCCCGCTGTCCGACATCCTCGCCGTGTCGCTCAAGACCTCCGACAACACGATGACCGAGGTCGAGGGTCGGCTCGTGGCCGCGCACGCGAAGGAGACCACCGACTTCGCCGGGGCCTCCAAGGCCGTGCTCGCCCAGCTGAGCAAGGACGGCTTCGACACCTCCGGGGTGACGCTCCTGGACTCCTCCGGGCTGGCCAAGGGCAACAAGGTCCCCGCCAGGCTCCTGACCCAGATCATCACCAAGGCCGCCGGCGGCGAGGGCGGTTCGGCTGGGCGCACCCTCATCGCCGACCTGCCCGTCGCCGCCCTGGACGGCACCCTGGGCAAGCGTCTGCATGACACCGCCGCGGCCGGGACGGTGCGCGCCAAGACCGGCTCGCTGGAGCAGACCGCCTCCCTGGCTGGGGTCGTCACCACCGCCGACGGGCGCCAGCTGGCCTTCGCGGTCATGACCAACGGCTTCCCCACCAACGGCGGCGGGGCACCCGCAGCCGCAGCCGCGATCGACAACCACTTCGTGGCGCCCCTGGCCTCGTGCGGATGCTCGTAAGGGGCGCGGCGGCGTGTTCGGCGCAGCGGCGACAGGCAGGGGCTCAGACAGCCCGGTGAACTCGGCGAGAAAGGTGTCACGGTGACGACCCAGGGCACAGCGGCGGGACTCGTCGACTGGCGGACGGTGGAGCGCCTGACCGCGCTCATCCCGGCGGGCCCCAGCGCCTCGCGCTCGGCGCGCGCCAGCTCGGTGGCGGTCCTGCGCCGCTCCGCCCAGGAGGCACCGGCCTGGGTCGCCAGGATCACCGGCCTGAACCGGGCGGCCCAGCAGGTCGCCGAGACCACCCGCGTGAGCGTCGTCGACCGGGCCGGGCTCGTGCGCGCCTCGAGTCGGGCACTGCGCGGCCTCATGGAGCAGGTGCCCGCCCCGCCGGCCTCGGAGGCGATCCAGCTCGTCGGGGCCGCCGAGGTTGCCGGGGCGATGAGCCTGCTGGCCACCCGGCTCCTGGGACAGGTGGTGCCCGCGGCCCCGAGCGGGACCAGCGGTCACGGGGGCGGTAGCGCCGGCCCGGCTCACCCCTCCGGCGAGGGGGACGGCGAGGGCGACGACGTCGTGACGTCCGCGACCGCGCCGGCCCGTGAGGTGACGACGGGCGCAGGCTGGGATGGGGCGGCGTCGCCGCACCTGCTGCTCGTGGCCCCCAACGTGCTGGCGGTGCGCCGCCAGATGGACCTGGACATGCTCGACCTGCCCGCCTGGGTCTGCCTGCACGAGATGACCCACGCCGTCCAGCTGGCCGCCGCGCCTTGGCTCGGCCCCTACCTGTCGGACTCCATGCGCATGGTGATCGGTGCCGTCGTCGAGGCCGCATACGGCGGTGCCGACGGTGCCCGAAGCGCCGGCGGCGGGAGCCGGCAGGAGCGGAGGAGTCGGCCGCGTCGAGGCCGGGCGGTGCGCCTTGCGGCGCGCGCCGGCCGCGGGCGGGTGCTCGAAGGTCTGATGAACGTCACGGATCGCGCCGAGGTCGCCTCCCTGGCGGCCGCGCTGACCTTCCTGGAGGGACACGCCGAGGTGGTCCTCGATGACGTGCACCCCAACCGGATGCCCTCGGTCCACCGGCTCCGGGCCGTGCTCTCGCGCAGCCGCGCGGCCGACGGCGGCATCGGCCCCGGTCCCGGACTGGGCTCGCTCCTGCTGCACCGGCTCATGGGCCTGGAGGCCAAGGAGGCCCAGTACGCCGACGGCGCCGCCTTCGTGCGCAGCGTCGTGACCCGTATCGGGCACGAGGGGCTCAACGCCGTGTGGGCCGATCCCGAGCTGCTGCCCACGCCGGCTGAGCTCGCCCGCCCCGACGTGTGGGTACGTCGCGTCAGCTGACGTGTCAGGCCGGGGCCCGTTGTGGCAGGCTTATGGCGTCGGCGCGGACCGGTGGCCTCCCCGGCCCCGGTGGGCCCGCGCAGCCATGACGACACATGAGGAAGGCAGGGCGTATGGACGCCACGGACATGGGATCGGACCTTCAGCAGGTTCTCATCACCGAGGAGCAGATCGGGCAGCGCCTCGATGAGATGGCCGCGCAGATCGACGCGGACTACGTGGGCCGTGACCCTCTGCTCGTCGGTGTGCTCAAGGGGGCCGTCTACGTCATGGCGGACCTGTCGCGCCGGCTGCACATGAGCGCGCCGATGGACTGGATGGCGGTGTCCTCCTACGGCTCGGGCACCAAGTCCTCCGGCGTGGTGCGCATCCTCAAGGACCTGGACACCGACGTCACTGACCGTCACATCCTCATCGTTGAGGACGTCATCGACTCCGGGCTGACCCTGTCCTGGCTGGTGGGCAACCTGTCCTCGCGCGGCGCGGCCTCGGTGGAGATCGCCACGCTGCTGCGCAAGCCCGACGCCGCCAAGGTCGAGGTGGACGTCAAGTACGTCGGCTTCGATATTCCTACGGAGTTCGTCGTCGGCTACGGGCTGGACTACGCCGAGCGGTACCGCAACCTGCCGTTCATCGGTACGCTGCGCCCTGAGGTCTACGGGGGCTGACTGATCCAGGTCAACCTTGACGCAACCTGAGGGTCAGACGGAAAAATAACGGGATGTGGCGCCTGGGCGCCGTCGTCGGACGGTGGTCAAGGGGTCCCGGAACTGCGATCTTCCCCCTTTTCAAGGTGGTCGGAGTCGCGTACGTTACGTTAAGATAACAAGTGTAGGTCGCCGGTGGATGCTCTCTCCCGGCGGGTGACGTGGAAGGACTGTTGGTAACAGTGAAGAAGACTGTGCGTCGACGCGCCCCGAGGCTGGTCGGCCTCGCCGGCGCGGTGGTGCTGTCGTCCTCGCTGAGCATCCCCATGATGGCTCCGGTGGCGGCCGAGCCGACCTCCGGCGGCACATTTAATACGGTCGCTGAGATGGCGCAGGCCAGCGGGGCTTCCGGCACCCTGACCACCCTCGGTGACGAGGCGCCCGGTGACGGCGGTGGCCTGACCTACGACGTGCAGAGCACGAGTCCCGAGGGCGCGCTGGGTGCCGTCTCGGTCATGCTGGCCGATGGCCAGTGGGCCGTGCCGCAGGGGCTCCCGGCCGGCCCGGCCGTTGGCGCGGACGGTACCGCCGCCAACGACGTCGTGGCCCGGACCCAGTCCTTCGTCAACGCCGGCGGGTCCCTGGTGTCGGATGCGTCGCGTCCCACGCCGCTGTCGGGCGCGAACGTGCGTGCCAGCGGCTCCGCCCCGTACGCGATCACCTCCTCAGCGCTGGTGGGCATGGTCCTGTCCGGTTGGGACTACTCGCACACCACGTATGCGGCGGACCAGAACACCCAGGTCGGCTACCGGGCCGACGTCGGCCAGGACCTCTCCGGAAGCTGGAAGCCGGACGACCTGGCCGGCTGGTTCCACTCCCAGGGGCGCCTGTGGCTGAACACGGACGGCTCGATCAGCCCCGGGGACATTGTCTTCTTCTCCAACCCCTTGCCCGGGGGGCAGGGCGAGTCCGGCTCGGCTCCCGCCCAGTCCACGGTGTTCGGGAACGTCTACGACGTCGGCATCTACGTGGGTAACAACCAGGTGGTGCGGGCCTCGACGGGGACCGCCCAGGCGCAGACCCTGGACGCGCAGACGATGGCCGAGGTGGCTCTCGTGGCGCGCCCGCAGTGGTCCGCCCCCGCTGGTGGCGCGCCCGCGCCGGCGGATCAGCAGCAGCGCGCCGGCGCTGGCGGCGGTGCGGGTGCCGGCGGCGGGAGTGCTGCGACGCCGGCCCCGGAGGCCTCGGCGTCGGCCTCGTCCCAAGCGAAGCCTCAGCAGGGCCCGGCTGCGGGGGCTCCGTCCTCCAACGGCGGCTCGGTGCCGGACGGCGCGAGTGCTGGCTCGCAGTCCTCGAGCGGGGCTGGGAGCAGCGACCACAACGAGGTTGTGGTGGGTGCTGGTAGCAGCCAGGACGTGAAGGGGCGCACGAGCGCCGCTGAGCGGCCTTCGGCCCAGAGTGTGCGGGAGCGGTGGCTGCCGGTGACGGGTGTGGCGATCGGCGTGCTGTCCGTGGCCGCGATCCTGCTGTCTGCCGGCCTCATCGTCCTGCGCCTGCGCCGCGCCTGAAGCGGGGCGGCGCGCGGGGCGGCTTGGGCTGCCGCCTGGTCGGCCGGATCTTCCCGGCCACGCCCGGCGCGAACGTGAGCAAGCGCAATGGGACCTTTGCCGTGCTATCCGCTAACGTCTGAGGAATCAGTATGTTGAAGGGACCTACCGCACGATGAAAGATTCTGGGCGCGAGCCCGGCCGCAAGGACTCGGGGAAGCCGGGCAAGGCCGGTAAGAACGACCGCAGCAAGCGCGACCGCAAGCTCCGCGACACCCTGGGCAACCCGTTCCTGTGGTTGGTGCCCTTCCTCCTGGTCGTCATCCTCGGCTGGGCCGTCTTCTCCTCGATGTTCGGCTACCGCACCATCGACACCTCCGACGGCCTGACGCTCCTGCGGGACAAGCCGGACACGATCAAGTCGATCACCGTCGTCGACGGCAACCAGCGCGTCGAGCTGGACCTCACCACCACCTACGTCCAGCCCAAGAAGAAGGGCATCGAGTCGCGCCCGGTGGGCAAGAAGGTCGAGTTCTCCTACACCGACGCCCAGGCCGAGCAGGTCGACCGCCTCGTGCAGGCCGCCGCCCCCAAGGAGGGCTTCAACTCCGTGGTGCCCACCACCAGCTGGTGGTCCTCCCTCATCCAGCTGCTCGTGCCGGCCCTGCTGCTGGGCGGCTTCATGTGGTGGATGCTGAGCCGCATGGGCGGCGGGCGCGGCGGCGCCATGGGCTTCGGCCGCTCCAAGGCGAAAGTCGGTTCCAAGGAGATGCCCGACGTCACCTTCGACGACGTCGCCGGCGAGGACGAGGCCGTCGAGGAGCTCGAGGAAATCCGCGAGTTCCTCTCCGAGCCTGAGAAGTTCCGCGCCGTCGGCGCCAAGATCCCCAAGGGCGTCCTCCTGTACGGCCCGCCCGGAACCGGTAAGACCCTGCTGGCCAAGGCCGTCGCCGGCGAGGCCGGCGTGCCCTTCTTCTCCATGGCGGCCTCCGAGTTCGTCGAGATGTTCGTCGGCGTGGGCGCCTCGCGCGTGCGCGACCTGTTCGACCAGGCCAAGGAGAACGCCCCCGCCATCATCTTCGTCGACGAGATCGACGCCGTTGGCCGCCACCGCGGCTCCGGCACCGGCGGCGGGCACGACGAGCGCGAGCAGACCCTCAACCAGCTCCTGGTCGAGATGGACGGCTTCGACGCCAACACCAACGTCATCCTCATTGCCGCCACCAACCGCCCCGACGTGCTGGACCCGGCCCTCCTGCGCCCGGGCCGCTTCGACCGGCAGGTCAGCGTCGAGGCCCCCGACATGGCCGGGCGCGCCGCCATCCTCAAGGTCCACGCCCAGGGCAAGCCCCTCAACGACGACGTCGACCTCGAGCTCGTGGCCAAGCGGACCCCCGGCTTCACCGGCGCGGACCTGGCCAACGTCCTCAACGAGGCCGCCCTGCTCACCGCCCGCTCCAACGCCCACCTCATCGACAACCGGGCCCTGGACGAGGCCATCGACCGCGTCATCGCCGGCCCGCAGAAGCGCACCCGCGTCATGCGCGACCACGAGAAGCGCGTCACCGCCTACCACGAGGCCGGCCACGCCCTGTGCGCGGCCGCCGGCGCCTACTCCGACCCGGTCACCAAGGTGACGATCCTGCCGCGCGGGCGCGCCCTGGGCTACACGCAGGTCATGCCCCAGGACGACAAGTACTCCACTACCCGCAACGAGCTGCTCGACCAGCTCGTCTACGCCATGGGCGGGCGGGCCGCCGAGGAGATCATCTTCCGCGACCCCACCACCGGCGCCTCCAACGACATCGAGAAGGCCACCGCCACGGCCCGCAAGATGGTCACCGACTACGGCATGACCAGCGCCGTCGGCGCCGTCAAGCTCGGCACCACCGAGAGCGAGACGGTCCTGGGGCTCAACGCCACCAGCCGCGACTTCTCCGAGCAGGTCGCCGCCACCGTCGACACCGAGGTCCGCAACCTGCTGGACACCGCCCACCGGGAGGCCTGGGAGATCCTCACCCGCAACCGCGCCGTGCTCGACCAGCTGGCCGAGGAGCTCCTCACCCGCGAGACGCTCCTGGAGAAGGACCTGGAGAGGATCTTCGAGGGCGTCATCAAGCAGCCCGAGCGGCCCCTGTGGCGCAGCGACGAGTCGCTGCCCGTCGTCGAGGCCGCCTCCGCCCCTGGCGGTGAGTCCGACGACTCCCACAACAGCGACGACTTCTGGGGCTACAACCATTGAGCCGGCCCGGGCTCAGGCGGGCCCGGCAGGCACAGAGAGACAGAGGCTGACCATGAGCTATGACGCCGAGGGCGTGCGCCGCGCGGTGCACGACCTGCTCGTCGCCATCGGGGAGGACCCCGAGCGCGACGGGCTGCGCGACACCCCCGAGCGCATGGCGCGCGCCTACGCGGAGATGTTCGCCGGCCTCGACCAGGACCCGGCCGAGCACGTCGAGCGGGTCTTCGACGTCGGGCACGAGGAGATGGTCCTCGTGCGCGACATCCCCATGTACTCGGTGTGCGAGCACCACCTGCTGCCCTTCCACGGGTCGGCGCACGTGGGCTACATCCCCAGCGAGGACGGGCGCGTCACCGGCCTGTCCAAGGTGGCGCGCCTCGTGGACGGCTACGCGCGGCGCCCCCAGGTCCAGGAGCGGCTCACCCGGCAGATCGCCGACGCCCTCGTCGAGCGCCTCCAGTGCCGGGGGGTGCTCGTGGTCGTCGAGGCCGAGCACCTGTGCATGTCGATGCGGGGCGTGCGCAAGCCCGGCTCCAACACGGTCACCTCCGCCGTGCGCGGCATCATGCGCAACGCCGCCACCCGCTCCGAGGCCATGAGCCTGGTCCTGGGCCGGCGGTCCTGAGTGCGGGCTGACGGCCACGAGATCTCGACACCGGAGACGGCCGGTGAAATAGTGGGGCGATGAGTCCCACGTACAAGAGGCTGCTGGTGGCCGTCGATGCCGGGCTGCTGCTCTACTGGGTGGCCGTCTTCCTCAATCTCATTCCCGAGCACCTGCGTTTCAAGGACTACTCCAACCAGGTCATCCAGGCCTGGAACTGGTCCTTCTTCCCGCTCGACGTGGCCGCTGCGCTGACCGTCTTCCTCGGCGCCCACCTGACGCGGGTGGGCAGCAGGATCGGGGACCTGGTGCTGACGGTTGGACTCATGCTCACCTTCTGCGCCGGGTTCATGGCGATCTCCTTCTGGTCCTTCTACCGTGACTTCGACCCGCTGTGGTGGGGGCCCAACGCCCTGCTCATGATCGTCCCGGCACTCGCCTTCGGCTCCATGGTCTGCCGGCGGCTCGAGACCGCGGAGAACCGGGCGTGACGGTCAGGGACGTGCTCTGCCCGTCCACGTGGGGGAGCGTGTGCCACCCGGGCGCTCCCACAGGCCGGACCGTGCTCGGTGCGCTGAAGGATCGCGCGGGGGCGACGGGCCACGGCGTGTGCGCCTGGCCGGCGCTCGGAGGCGCCATCATCTCCGAGGTGTCGGCGACCCTCGCCCTGCGCCAGGCCCTCAACCAGCCGGGCTTCTACGTCATGGTTGGGATCGGGTACGCGCTGGCCTTCATCCTCCTGTCGCTGACGCTCAAGGCCGGCATGCCGCTCGGCGTCGCCTACGGGCTCTGGGGTGCCCTGGGCGTGGCGCTGACCGCCGTGCTGTCCATGCTCGTCTTCGGCGAGCCGATCACGGTGCTCGTCGCCCTCGGCATCGCGCTCATCATGGTCGGGGTGCTCCTCGTGGAGGTCGGGGCGCAGCGCGCAGGCACGCAGGACAAGGACGGTGAGGCGTCATGAGCGGGCTCTACCTGGTGGCAGCCATCGCCTCCGAGACCACCGGCACACTCTCGCTCAAGCTCGCCTCCGACGGCAGAGGACTGCGATGGTACGGCATCGTCATGGCCGGCTACCTGGGGGCCTTCGCCCTGTTGACCCTGGCCCTCAAGGAGGGCCTGGCGCTCGGTGTCGCCTACGGGATCTGGTCGGCCGGGGGAGTGGCCGTCACAGCCATCGCCTCACGGTTCCTCTTCGGTGAGCCGCTGACCCGCACCATGGTGGTCGGCATCGCGCTCATCATGGCCGGGGTACTCCTCGTCGAGCTCGGCAGCGCGCACTGACAACGCCACCGGAGGCGATCGCGGGCCAGAATGTCCAAAACGGTGACAAAGGACCGCCAGTGCTCCTTGGCCGTCAACATGAACCGCGGAATCATGCGGTTTTCTTTCGTCAGTGTGGGTCCGCTCCGAGCCTTTGTATCCGATGTGGACACGATCCCGCTCACTTCCTCCGAGGGCGGACTGGCCGGACGGGCCTCTGAGGTGCGTGGCGCGGGCAGAAGGCTCTCTCGGCCGGGGACATTCGACATCGACGGGTGCAGTTCCACGCGTTCGGGTACAGGACGGCTGTCCCCGAACGCGTGACATGTCCCCGGCTGGAGTGGTTGGCACCCGGCCGCGAGGAATGTCCCCGCCGGGAAATCGTGGTTGCACGACGTATCAAGCCGTGGTGCCGGGCGGCCTTTCAAGAGACCGCCTGGAAGGGGACGTTGAAGATGGTGGTCCAGCGGCCCTCGCCCTGGCTCACGCTCAGGCTGCCGCCCATGGACTTCATACGGCGCCGCGTCTTCTCCATGTCCGGCCCGACGAGCCGCGGTACCGACGAGGTCGGAGAAGTTCAGTGCCTTTACGGGGCTAAGACGAATCCGATCTGGTCAGTATCTTGCCAGATGCGAGTCGATGTTGAGATGGATGTTCTTGCGGGCGCGATATGAATTAGGCAGTTCCCTTGATGTCGTCCAGGTTCATGTGGGCGGCATCAAGGGAACTGCCTTGTGAGATGTTGGTTCCTATCGCATGTGGTGCGAAAATTAATGACGGTCAACTATCTGCGAATCGCACCTCTTCTTCGAAGAACGAAATGGGGTTTGGAGGGCTATGTGGTTAGGGTAGGCAAATGGGTAGTAGGCCTACTACTTTCGAGCAAGTCACTTTTGTTGGTGTGTGAAAGATGGCGGGTTCGTCGTGGGTATGCGTGGAGGTGGAGGCAGCGTGTGAAGGAGAACACAGAAGCAGAGCTCCTCCGAGGATGGCGGCGGAGAGGATGGGGGAAACGACCTTGCGCATGTTTGACTCCTTGCGGTGGTGAGGTGATGGCTTAAGTTTGGTCCGCTTTCCGGGACCGCACCAGCCTTCTTATGGATGAAATCACATGCGACTTTCTGTGGATATCGGTCGTTCCGGTGTGCTCAAAGGCGGAGGTGGTTGTGCGTCAGTCCATGGTTGTCGGCGGTGTGGGGTGGAGGGGGATGGTGAAGATGGTGGTCCAGCGGTCGATGGTGTGGGTCGTGTGGAGGGAGCCGCCGAGGGATTCGATGCGTTGCTGGGCTTGGAAGAGACCGAGCTGGGATGAGGTGGCGGTGCTGGTGGGTTGGTTGTGGTTGATGGGGTTGGTGCACATACATTCGAGGGTGTCGTTGTCGGCCTCGATGGTGAGGGTGGCGGTGCTGGACGGGGGTGTGTACTTGGCGGCGTTGTTGATGAGCTCGGCGATGATGCGTACGAGCTGTTGGCGGACGCCAGGGCCGATGCTGGGGTTGTCGAGCAGGTCTGTGCCGTGGGTGGTCAGGTGGGCGTCTCGGTGCGCGAGGGTTTCCCGGACAGCGCGGATGGTTTCGGTCAAGGGTGGTGGGGGTGAGGCGGCCAGCAGAAGGAGGGAGTCGTCTCCTTCTGCGGCGCTCATGGCTTTGAGGCTGCGTCGTAGCTGTTCGACAGCGGTGCGTACGGGGGTGATGATGGCTGCGAGCTCTTGGTTGAGGCGGGTGTTGTGAGGGTCGGCCAGGCGGGCTTGCTCGGCGATCATGACGGCGTGGCTGAGATCGCGTACAACGGTGTCGTGGAGTTCGGAGACGACCAGGCGCCGTTGCTGGTCGAGCTTGCGCTGGCGTTCCTGCTCGGCGACGTTGGCCTGGAGGCGGTGATGGCGGACCACCTCGCCGATCACCACACAAGGAGCACCAACGGTCGCTGCTAGGGTCAGCCCTTGAAGCCACGTTGGTGTTGCTGAGAGGTGTGCTAACGTCGTTGCGAAGGCGAGGATGTAGGCCATGTCGCGTCGGAGGCCTCGGCCCAGGAGCATGATGCAAAGCCCCCACGGCAGTAACACGGCTATGCTGCCTAAATCGTATGGGGAGGTGGCGGCGAACCAGGCGATGGCCAGGCTTGCGGCTGCTCCTGCGGCGGGAAACCGGGATGCCAGGGGCAGGCAGGCCAGGCTCATGGCGGTGACCAGAAATGCGGAAGGAGTAAGAGGGACGCCTATGGTCACCGGTGAGGTGCTGAGGAGCAAGATGGCAACTCCTGCATGGAGCAGGTGGGTGCGTCGCGTGGGGTGCCATGTGAAGGATGTCTGAGTGTCGAAGGCAAGAAGAGACATACGAACCGCTCTCGGGACGGGCAAACTCAGTATCATTCTTCCATGCGGACAGATGCTCTCTCGAATAGTTTAAGCGACAACAATGACTCGGAGAAGATCCGGGTCATCGTCGTTGATGACGACCCCTTTGTCCTGCAGGCTCTGAGGGCCTACCTGAACGAAGCGCAGGAGATCGAGGTGCTCAGCACCTTCGGGTCTGCAAAGGACGCCTTCGGCTTCCTGCGGAACTACCGGGTCGACGTGCTCATCACCGATGTGCGGATGCCGGGAATGGACGGTCTTCAGCTCCTCACCAAGGTCAAGCAGGGGATGCCCGAGGTTGCTGTGATCGTCCTCACCTCCTTCGATGATGATGAGGCTATGCGGACCGCGTTGGACCGGAAGGCCAACGGTTTCCTGCTCAAGGACTCCTCGGCGGAGGAGGTGGTCCGGGCCGTCATCGCCGCCCACCACGGCGGAACGACGATCTCCCCGGCCACCACCTCCCGCCTCGTCTCCCAGTACCTGCGCCCCGTTCCAAGCTCGCGCCCCGGTGTTACTGAAGCTGAGCAAGCTGTGCTGGATCTCCTCTGTGAGGGGTACTCCAACGCTGAGATCGCCGACCAGCTCTTCATCTCAGAGGCCACGGTCAAGAGCCACGTCTCCCACCTCATGAAGAAGTACGGCGTGTCCTCACGCCTCAAGCTGGTCGTTGCCACTCATCAGGAGAGGTGAAGGCTATCCTCTCCTGATGAGTGGCTCCGGCCGGTTGTGTCACCTGGGGAGCCGGAGCGCTCCCGCCCCGTACCAGGTGTTGCCTCCGCCTGTGATGGGTTCGCATGCCAGAGCCTGCTTCTCGCTCGGGCATGAAATCGGGGTGGCCGACGTCGTCAGCTGCTTCTTGACGTCACCCGCCGGTACTCCACGAGACCTGAGTTCCGCCGCCGCGGCCGCGACCTGGGGCGCCGCGAACGAGGTTCCGATCTGGTACCAGTAGTACCTGCAGGAACCCCCTCCTGAGGGGCAGTCGCTCAGGACCTCGTCGGTTCGAGGAGAGCCGTCGTTGTTGAGCGCGCCCAGCTCACGGAGTCTGCCCGCCGATGCCGTGGTGAGGATTCCCGACTCCGGCCCCTGGGCCACGGCACCGTTCTGCCCTGCTTGAGGCGGCTCGCCCCCGAAGGCGACGATGTCGAGCGCGGCTCCAACATTGGAGTAGGCGGTCCGAGCCCCCTTCTTGGTGATGGCCCCGACGGTGATGACGTCGTCGGACTGGGCGGGCATGGTGACGCACTGATCGGTCACGGGACGCTCTGCCTGAGCGGACCAGCCCGAGCTGTACGGGTCCGATGTGCCACGGTCGAGATCGTAGGCCTCGTTGCCGGCGGCGGCCACGAGGACCACCCCGTGATCGGCGGCGTACTTCAGTGCCGAGGTCACCTTCTCCAGGTCGGCCTTCTGCTGTGCCCGCTGCTCGGCCGTGTCGGCGGGCGCGTTGTCGCAGTAGCGGAACCAGGGGTCGACGGTGAAGCTCATGACGAGGACGCTGAGATGCGCGTCCGCCCCGTACCGGATCGCTTGGCTGACGGCGTCGGCGGAGAAGGTGCCCGTCCGGTCCCCGGCCTTGAGACTGACGATCTTGGCCCCGGGAGCGGCCCCGACAGTGCCGTGCCCGTCCGCTGCGGCCGCGATGATCCCGGCGACGGAGGTTCCGTGACCGAAGCCGTCATGGGCGGGATCGTCACAGGCAGTGTCTCCGTTGCAGGAGTCCCCCGACAGGAAGGACTTGCTGCTGGCGGAGTCGTATGCGGCGGCCAGATCGGGGTGAGAGGCGTCGACACCGGTATCGATGACGCCCACGGAGGCGCCTTTGCCGGTGGAGGGTGAGCCCGGGCGGTCCTGCCAACTGAGGTACCACTGCTTGGACTGGAGGGGATCGCCCGGAAGCAGTGAGCCGTGAGAAGATGAATCGACCGAGGCGGCGCCGGCCGTCGTGCTCCCCGCGCCCAGGAGCAGCAACAACGTAGCGCAGACGGCCAGTGCCCTCCTGCGGTGACGAGGTGAGCTTGCGGGCGCCTCTATGCTCACCACCGGGCCACCTCCTCGTAGAGCTCGCGAACGGGGGCGAGGGTCAGGATCACCGAGCCGTTGTGCTCGATCCAGGACAGGAAGCCCGCCTCACCGTTGTACGGAGCGCGCTCCCTACCCACGACGAGGTCGACCACGTGTCCACGACGGCGCGCGGCGGTCACCAGGGCCGCGTCTTTCTCGATGTCTCCGGACAGGGCGTCGCCGTGCTTCTCCAGGAGGTCGCGCAGTGCGAGGAGGTCGGCCTCGACCGAGTCGCGGCTCTCCGGAGAGGGCTGATCGGTGCGGGGAATCCACCCCATCATTCCGGGCTCGTCCCGGGAGGCCAGGACGGTCTGGACGGAGTCTTTGATGTCGGAGCGTTTGATGCGGCTCATGATGGTGTTCCTTAGGTTGTGGCTGATTACTGGTGATGGGACTGCTGAGGGGACTGGATGTGCTCATTCATCCAGTTGTCCTCCAGGCGACGGCGATCCACGATCGACTGCCGGGAGCTGAAGACGTGGCCCTCGCCGGGGAAGACGGACAGGGTGACGTCGGCGTCGGCGACCAGGAGGTTCTCGTACAGGTAGAGCGACTGTTCGGGAGTCGTCGCTGAGTTCTCATCGGAGTCCCCGCAGGTCAGCAGGAAGGGGATATCCCGGTGTGCGCGAGTGCTGGGAAGGATGGTCATCATGCTGTACAGGCTGGGATCGGAGGCGGCGGTGCGCCGGTCGTGCTCGAATCCCGACGGCGTCGCGTATCGGTCGTACGCGCCGCTACGCAGGAGTACCCCCCTAGGGGAGGACATGCCGCGCAGCACCGAGACTGCCGCGAGCGCCGCGCCGAAGCTATGGCCACCCAGGAAAGGTGGGATCGGAGACTTCGGCAGCTCGGCAGCGATCACTCCCAGGGCGGCCTCCCAGGCCTGGTGCAGCTCGGCCAGGATCTCCTCTGCGCGGACCTCGGCCAGTGCCTGGTAGTCGATGCCCACACGCACTACAGGGCGCGAGCCCGCGTGGCACCACCGGACGCTGTCCGGCTGCAACGAGCCCAGGTCGATGGGAGCGGGATCGGATGCCTCGATCGGCAGTGCCCAGGAGCTGTCGAACCAGACCAGCGGGACCGACCAGCGTGTCGACTCGGACAGGGTGATATCGACCGTGCGTTCGGGAAGAATTCGGGTAATCACGGTTCCGGAGACGTTGCTGGCTGGATCATCCGACGAGGGGCACCACAAAATGGGGGACGAGGAGGCCTGAGGAGCGTCGGTCGCTTCGGCGGTTCCGCCGATTCCCACCAGCCGGTGTGAGCCGTCGGAGGTGATGACTTGGACGTTGTCGTCGGTCCCGCCGGGAAGGAGGCGGTCGATCGGGCTATCGCTGGTCCAGGAGCCCCCGGCCCACCGCAGGACGTGGGGTGCACCGAGCTCGACCCATACCCCGGTCAGTCCAGGGATCCCGGTGTAGTGGCTGACGCCGTCGGCGACGGAGGCGATTACCGAACCGTCCTCGGTGGAGTAGGAGATCGTCTCATCGACCAGGCGCTCGGTGAAGACCACCGTGCTTCGCCCGCCCAGGGAACGGTGGGCCACCGATCCGCGGGGCAGATCACCGATGAGAGATACCGACGACGGCGATTCGCCTTCCCGGTCTTCCTCTCTCTTCCCGTCGTGGAGGTCGACGAGGTAGTGGGGGACATGGTCCTCCCGCATGAAGGCGGCCAGTTCCTCGGGCGTGCCGGCCACTCCGATGAGGAAGGGGGAGCCGGCCTCGAGGAGGACCACCGATCCCTGAGGCACCCCGGGAAGCGGTGCGTCGTCGAGCATGACGGTGCACATGGAGGAAGTGAAGAACTCCTCCACCAGGGCGTCCGGCCACAGCTCGGCGTCGCCGCTGTGACGAGTGACGACCTCGGAGGGCTGGTACTCCTGACGCAGCCACACGACGTGGTCCCCGAAGTGCCACAGGCGGGTCGAGCCGGCCGGGTTAGGGCGAAGACCCAGAAGGGAGCGCGTGCTGGTTCCCCATCGGGATGCGGTGGTCCCGACCTCGTTGCAGGCGCTGACCTCGACGCGCCCGTCGTCCTGCCAGGTGGACAGGACCCAGCCCCGCGGGCCGAAGGGCAGGGGCAGCCCGTCACCGCGCTCGGAGAAGAGGAACGGCTGGCCGGCGCTGACGGTTCCCAGGTAGCCGTGTGGCACCGGGGAGGAGACGATGTCGCCGGACTGCCGGTCGTAGGTGACCCCCCGGTAACGGAGCAGGTTCATGCGAGTCCTGGGAGAGGTGCGGAAGACCGGGGCCTCCAGCACTGCTCGGGTGCCGGTGCGGTGGTCCACCAGAGTGTGGATGCTGAGTCGGTTGAGTCCTTCTCGCTGGTGCTCGATGGGAAGGTGCTCGATGGGAAGGGGCGTGACCGTCGTGCTCATGCGGGCACTCCTTTCTCTACTCGGGCGAGGGTTGGGGTGGGCACCTCGCGGAGCCTGCCGAACTCCATGCGGTAGGCCCGGTCGGTTGCGGCGAAGAGGCGGGCGTCGTGGGTGGTGACGACGATGCAGTGATCTCGTTTGAGGTCGAGCAGCGTGGCGATGAGGCGATCGGTGGACTCGTCGTCCAGGGCCGCTGTGGGCTCATCGAGCAGGAGCACTCGCGGGTTGAGGGCGAGGGTCCGTGCGATCGCCAGACGCGCGCGCTCTCCACCGCTGATGCGTGCCCCGCGTTCCCCGAGCATCGTGCTCGTTCCGGAACGGTCCCCCAGGCGGGACAGATCGAGGCCGACTCTGCTGCACAGCTCGTGGATTCTGGCCTCGCTGATGCCGGGGCAGACTGCCTCGAAGTTCTCCTTGAGAGTGCCGCTACGGAAGAACGGCTCCTGGGGGCAGTACTGAACGATGCTGTTCCAGGCCTCGGTGCCAGTGACGACGGGGGAGAAACCGGCGACAGTGATGCTGCCCTGCGAAGGGTGGTTGGCTCCGGCGATCAGGCTGAGGAGAGTCGACTTACCGCTTCCGGACGGGCCGACGATGGAGACGATCTCTCCGCAGCGGGCGGTGAGGCTGACCGAGTCAAGAAGTACGGTGCTGCTCGTCCCGGCGGAAACCGAGTAGTCGGTCTCCCGGACCAGGAGCGCTCCGCCGTTGGGGACGTCGACCGGCACCGGGGGAGCCTCGTACCACTCCTCCTGCGACTCAAGGAAGTCGCTCACGCGAGACAGCGCGGACCATGACGTCGCCAGGCCCGTGCGAACCCCGGATGCCGCCTGGAGCGGGGCGTAGAGCTGGGGGGTGAGGGCGGCCAGGGCGGCCAGGGCGCCGGGAGTCATGTCTCCCTGCACTACGGAGTGTCCGCCGATGATGAGCACGGCCACGGTTCCCAGGGCGCCGACGAGGTCCAGTGACGAGGAGAAGGCGCTGTTGAGGGTGATCATGCGGGTGAAGGACGTGCGTACTCCGGCGGCCGCTTCCTCGGCCTGACGTCGGTCCGTGGGGATGTCGGCCGCTGTGCGGGAGAAGAGGTGGCCGGTGACACCGACCCGCTCCACCACGGTGCCGCTGAAGACGGACATGGCGTCGAGCATGCGGTCGGTGGTGGCACTGAGCGTCCGGGAGACCCGCTCAGTGGGCACGGCCAGGATCAGTGCCAGTGCGAGGACCACCAGGGTGATGGTGAAGGATCGGGTCCACATGATGCTCAGCAGGAGCCCCAGTCGGGCGATGAGACCGAGGGCTTGCGGCAGGATGGTGGACACGAAGGTCTGAGCCTGGGCAGTGTCGTTCGTGATCTGTGAGAGCAGGGAACCTCCTGGCGCCGCGCTGACGGTGGATGAGGACAGCCGGGTCAGCTTGCTGAGCATGAGGACCCGCAGGCGCTCCTGGAAGCGCTGTCCGGTGAACGCCGTCATACGCTGCGAGGCCACGCCGACTGCTGTGCTGGCGACGGCTGCGCCGGCGGCCAGAAGGCCCGGGAGGAGAACGTCTGCTGTTGAGGGGTTCTGGGTCAAGCCGTCGATGATGCGCTGGAGCATCAGCGGGGAGACCGTGCTCAGGCCTGCCTGCGCGGCGACGAGGATTGCCGCGATGATGATGGAGGGGGTAGAGGCTCGTAATGCCCGGCCGCATGATGAGGCCAGGACGCGCCGCGCGGAGGTCAGGCCTGAAGGGCGAGCTGCCGAGTGCGCCATGACTGAAGCACCTCCCTGCACTCACCCAGGCCCGACTGGACGTGGGCGTTGGACGGGTCGGCGGAGTTCATCGAGACGACGGCGGGGTAGGCGGAGACATCGACTCCAGCCTCACGAAGCGAGGCGATCTGCTCGGAGTCGCGGTCCACCCACAGAATGGTTCCGTCGAGCTCGGAGTCGTCGACGTCGTGGTTCTCCATCACCTTGAGCGCGGAGCACGCGGTGCACGTCGGGGACAGAACGATGAAGAGCCGATCGTGATGCGTGTCGTCGACCTCGGTACGGGTCAGCCGGTTCCACAGCTGCATCGCAACGGTCATGACGACGGCCGAGGCCAGTGCCACCACGAGGCGAAGGGGACGGGGGCTCGCGATCTCCTCGCTGCCGACCGTACTGGCCAGCAGGGCTGCGGCAGTCAGGGCGCAACCCCAGATGTGGGCGGGACCGACCTTCATGCCCTCGATGCCGAAGCAGCCGCACTCCTGGCCCTTGAGCGTTGTGGCTCCGACCACGAACCCGGCGTAGATGATGGCGAGAAGGAGGGAGACGATCCGATGGTCCGGAATGCCCAGCGCGATGGCGGACACGACGATCTCGGCGGCGATGACGAAGTTGCTTGAGAGGTGGAAGCGAAGGAAGTTCGCGCCTTGCGGCCAAGCGAGGCGGGTGCGGGCTGCGGCCCAGATCTTCGCTCCTGCGGTCCCCAGGAGGACCCCGGTCGCTCCTCCGATGAGTAGTGTGACGAATAGGCTGTTCATAATGACCTCTCTTGAGCATTGGAAGTGGAATCTGAATCGATGATGATGCCGGACTCAATAGCGGACTCGATGATGGGTGAAATCGGGATCGGATTGGTGGAATGGAGGGCCTCGTCGAGGAGGGACCCGTTCTCCTCATCCAGTTCGTGGATGGAAAGGAGATGGAGGTCGGCGATTGTCCATCCCCCGTTCTCCAGGTGTGTCAAAGTCATTCCGTCAGCGAGCCTCCAGCGCTCAGCCATGAGGTCACCCACCTTTCTGTCTCTACGGTCTTCTTGACATCCAGTGCGTACTTTTGGCGAAGGAAGGGGTCTTTCCCGATCAAGGTCATTCCGTCGACGTCGATGCAGCCTTGGGCGGAGAGGGAGCCGTCGGCCAGCTCCTCCTGCCAGGAGGGCCACATCTCGGCGGCCTCCTTGACGGCGCGCAGCCGAGCTGCGGCGTGGTCATTGACAGGCTCCCTACCGAATCTGCGGAACAGAGCGGCGTCATGGGTGCGAATGCCGTTCCGGACCTCCATGGAGCGCTGTTCAAAAGGGACCTGTGCGAAGGCGCCGATAACAGCGGGGTCATGGGTCGGGCGGTACGGCGAGTCCGATGATGGCGATGAGTCGCTGGAGGCCGTCCACAGGAGCTGGGCCACCCGCGGCGGGAGTCCCTTGAGAGCCTCCTCCCACGAGGACAGGGACACGATTCGCGCGACATCGATCGTCTGTATGGCATCAATACTGAGCCACTGGGGATCGAGCTCCACGATGATCGGTTCCGAGTCTTCCGAGGCGTGCTCATGCTCGTGTGATTCCGACTTATCCTTCTTGGACAGCAGCCGCTGGAAGAAACCCCCGCCTTGTGCCTCCTTCTTCGCCTCACTCGGAATGGAGCCGATGAGGTCCCGAATACCCCGTGCGTCGATATCGCTCGCCTCGGTCTCAGCTGGTGCGGAGTCGTCGTTCGGAGCGGGCGCCATGAGAGCATTGAGATAGCGTAGGATGATCTCGTCAACCGGCATTGACGCCGAAGAGAATCGGGTGGCAGAGGTGTTCCGACTCAAGGCCTGGGCCAGCACCTCTTCGGCGGCCTCGAGACTGATGACGCCGGTGCTGTACTGCTCGGGCTGCAGGGCCTGAATCGAGTCGTTCGCGAGTCGCGTTCCGGGAGCCTTGTGAAGGACCTCGGTGAAGAGCGACTGCCCGAAGGGCGGCCGGATGTCCGCGATGCGGGCGAGGATGAACCGAAGGGAAGCGGACGTGTGCTTGCTGGCGAGTGTGGCCTCATCAACCTGCTCCCAGGTTCCTGCACGGCTGATGAGCAGTTGGTTGCTGTCGGTCCAAGGGGTATCATAATGACTCATTGGTGTGAACCTTGATCTGGGGGACTGGGTTGAGGGTGGGGCCTGCCTGCGTCGCTGCTACGGCGTAGGCAGGCCCCGTGTTGTACCTGGCTCAGTAGCAGGTGCAGCGGAGTCGGGCGGTCCAGAAGTCGCAGTAGCCGCCCCGGTAGCCGACACTCTGGCAGTGGGCGCTGCAGGCGTACTCGTCGTTAGGGCAGCCGAAGCCTTCGGCGCCCTCGATGGGGGCCTGGGTCTCGGAGCTGACGGCCTGCTTGAAGTCGGCGTCGCTCAGGGGGGCGGTGCGGCGGGTGAACTTGTCCATTGGTGTGTTCCTTTCTGGTGGTCCTCCCCGGGTGGTTCCCGTGGGAGGTTGTGGGGTGCGCGGGTGAACGTGTCCACGCACCTTCCCCGGACTGGGGGAAGCCAGTGATTCGACGCCGGTAGCGTCAAGTCGCCAGAGTCGCTCGCGCGAAAGATGAATCAGATGGTGCGGCCCTATGCGTTGGGATATTGCAGATTAGTAGCAGCGGCAGGAGGTCTTGAGCGCTCCTCCGCAGTATCCGCCCCGGTATCCGGAGTGTCTGCAGTGGCGGTCGCACGGAGACTCATCGGTGGGGCAGTTATATTCTGCGCCTTCGGTAGAGGGGTGCGTCTCGGAATGAAGAGCCTGCGCAAATGTCACATCCGCTAGGGCGGTGGAGCGGCGAACGAATCGTGGCATGTGGTGGTCCTTTTGACATCTCTCGTGAGAGTAGTGCAAAGCGTTAGCGTGGTTGCAGAAGTCTTCGCCTTGCCTTGGCTGACATGAGAAGACTACGAGGGTGCCTATCTAGGGGAAATACCTCGAAGGGTGGGGCGTATGGAGGGGTATCCTCCCTAAGGGGGATTCGTCGGATGTCTGATGTGGAGGGGTGGGAAGGCAAATGTGGGCTGCCAGATGTTCAGCATCTGGCAGCCCACGCTTGGGGCCCGTCCTTTATCGCAGCTACGGTGTGGGACAGGTCGCGAGTTGTATCTGGCTCAGTAGCAGTGGCACACGAGCTTGATGGGGCCGGCGCAATAGCCTCCCCTGTAGCCATGGCTTCGGCAGTAGGCGTCGCAGACGCGCTCGGCCCAGGGGCAGCTAAGGTCTTCGGTGCCCTCGATGGGGGCCTGGGTTTCGGAGGTGACGGCCTGGCTGAAGTCGCTGTCGCTCAGGGTGGTGGTGCGGCGGGTGAACTTATCCATTGATGTGTTCCTTTCCGGTGGTCCTCCCCGAGGGAGAGTCGGGTGAGATTCGTGCCTTCCTGGGTTGAGGGTGGGGCCTGCCTGCGTCGCTGCTACGGCGTAGGCAGGCCCCGTGTTGTACCTGGCTCAGTAGCAGGTGCAGCGGAGTCGGGCGGTCCAGAAGTCGCAGTAGCCGCCCCGGTAGCCGACACTCTGGCAGTGGGCGCTGCAGGCGTACTCGTCGTTAGGGCAGCCGAAGCCTTCGGCGCCCTCGATGGGGGCCTGGGTCTCGGAGCTGACGGCCTGCTTGAAGTCGGCGTCGCTCAGGGGGGCGGTGCGGCGGGTGAACTTGTCCATTGGTGTGTTCCTTTCTGGTGGTCCTCCCCGGGCGGTTCCCGTGGGAGGTTGTGAGGTGCGCGGGTGAATGTGTCTGCGCACCTTCCCCGGATTGGGGGAAGCCTGTGGTGCGATGCTGGCGGCACCGAGATGCCGGAGTCACTCGCAAGAAAGATGATTCAGATGGTGTGGTCCTGTGCGCTGCAATATCGCTGATTGAGTTAGTAACAGCGGCAGGAGGTCTTGAGTATTCCTCCGCAGTAGCCGCCCCGGTATCCGGAGTACCTGCAGTGACGGTCGCACGGAGACTCGTCGGTAGGGCACTTGTATTCTGCTCCCTCGGTGGGTGTATGTGTCTCTGAATGAAGAGCCTGCTCAAATGTCACATCCGCAAGAGCGGTGGATCGGCGAACAAAATGAGTCATGGGGTGGTCCTTTTATCATCTCTCGTGCGAGTAGTGCAAGACGTTAGTGTAAGCAGTAATGTCTTCGCCTTGCCTTGGCTGATATGAGAAGATTACGGGGATGCCTATCTGGAGGAAATTCTCCGAAGGGCGGTATTTATGGGAGTGAGTCCTCCCTAAGGATGACTCGCCGGATATCTGATGCGGAGAGGGGTGGGAAGGAAAATGTGGGCTGTCAGATGCTCGGCATCTGACAGCCCACATTTAGTGTTTTCCTGAGTTTCCTCCAGGGTGTGGAGAGTGGGTGCGGTCTGGCTCAGTAGCAGCGGCACTGGAGGTTGAGCCAGGAGCCGCAATAGCCTCCCCTGTAGCCGATGCTTCGGCAGCGGTTGTTGCAGGCGTACTCGGCGCCGGGGCAGCTGAAGCCCTCAGCACCTTCGATGGGGGCCTGGGTCTCGGAGCTGACGGCCTGGCTGAAGTCGCTGTCGCTCAGGGTGGTGGTGCGGCGGGTGAACTTGTCCATTGGCGTGTTCCTTTCTGGTGGTCTCCCTGGATGATTCCTTTGGGAGGCTGTGGGGGTGTGCGGGTGAGTGCATCCGGGCACCTTCCCCGGACTGGGGAAGACTGTGATGTGGCGTCTGAGTCTGCGTTGTGCATGTATCTGCCACCGAGTTGGTGTCACTCTATGGGGGTGGCTCGCACAGAAACACACAACGAAGGTAGGAAATATTCCTTCCTGTCATCCGTGAGGGGGTGAGATGCTCTTCGGGGTGTCGAGTATGGTCAGTATGTGGTGTGCGGGGCCGCTTCCAAATATCTGGAAGCGGCCCCGCACGAGATTGAATTCAGTAGCAGCGGCAGGTGGCGGCAGCGAATCCTCCACAGAATCCTCCACGATATCCCGTGCTCAAACAGTGGTTGTGGCACTGATGCTCGTTGAAGGGGCAGGCGAAGCAATTGCTGGTTTCGAGGGGATTGCGGGTCTCGGCGTTCATGGCGTCGCTGAATCTGTTGTCGCTCAGTGACGTGCGGCGCCGGGAGAACAATTCCATGTAGATCTCCTTCTTCATGCGAGTTCTGTGTGTGGGGTGAGGAAACTGTTGTCGGACAGGGGGATGCTTTCGAATCTTCGACATGTGATCAGTCCTCTGCGAGCGCCATGACCGGCGGCACCGAGGCTGCCCGTCCGGCCGGGCGCAGTGAGGCCAGCAGGCCGACGGCCAGGGTCGCGGCGAACATGCCGATCAGCGCGAGGTAGGGGATGTGCACAGACATGCCCTTAGCGGCCCCTCCCGCCGCGACCGTGCCTGCTGCGCCGAGGAGTGTTCCTATGGTGAGCCCAAGTATCCCGCCGACGAATGCGAGCAGTGTTCCTTCGGTGACGATGAGGCTCCTGATCTCTGAGCGAGGGCTGCCGGTGGCGCGCAGAACCCCGATCTCTCGAATCCGCTCCAGGACCGAGACATCCGTGGTGTTGGCCAGCCCGGACAAGGCGATGACCAGGGCGGCGCCCAGAACCAGGCAGACGATGAGGGTCATCCTCGTGATGAGGGATGACATCTGTTCATTGGCGGCGGCGCTTCCACTCACCATCATTCCTTGACCGCGGATGGCCGCAATGAGGGCGTGCTCGGTATCGGATGTCATGGAATTGCCGGTGGAGCGCACCCACATGGTGGCCTTGGTGGGAGTATCGCCATTGAGGCGCTGGGCCACTGCTGGGCTGACCACAGCTCCCCACCCCTCCTGGACGCGAGCCGTCAGCTCAACACTTCCGGTTGCCCCGGTCAGGGTGACTGTGGAGCCGTCCGGAATGTTATAGATGCCGCTCACGATGAGGGTCTTGTCATCGAGGCCCTCCAAGCCGCTGGTGGACCGTGCAATAGGCGCGATACTAGCGGTATCAATGACGTCGACACTGATGTCTTCCGATTCTCCGTCGACGGTCTGGGTCAGGTCGAGGGAGGGAACATAGGTGACATCCTTGACTCCGTTGACCGCTTTGACCTGCTTCGTCAGCTGTGCGGTATCGGTCTGCGGCATGACCCCGAAGATCCTGGCGTCCACGGGTGAGCCGTGGCCGAGGATGGCGTCGAAGGAGGCGTTCAGAGAGGACAGGCCGACGAAGAGCGCTGACCCCACCAGGACGCAGACGAAGAGTGTGGCGGCGGTGGCGGCGGAGCGTCCGGAGTTACGGGCCAGATTGCGTGTGGCCAGCTGCAGCACCGGGAGTCGAGTGTCCCCGCTGACTCTGCCGATGAAGCCGATGATGGCGGTGACCAGCAGAGGAAGGGCAAGGATGGCGCCGATGGCGACGACCGTGCTCCCACCTGCTGTGAAGAAGATATCGGAGGCCTGAATGCCGAGGGCGACGACGGCCGCACCGATGACAGCGATGATGACTCCTGCGACAGCGACCCACATCCTTCTGCGTCCGGCCTGCTTGGTGCTTGCGACCTGTCCTGTGAGTGCCACGAGCGGTGAGATGCGGGTGGCCTTGTGGGCCGGGCGCAGGACCGCGATGAGGGTGACTAGCGTCCCCAGGGCGACGGTGAGCCCGAGCGACACCGGGGAGATGGTGAGTTGATCCGCCTTGAGGTCCGCGAAGGTTCCTGAGGACACCGCGATGGCGCCGAGACCGGTCCCGAGCGCCGCGCCCAGGACGGAGCCGACCAGACCTGTCATGAGTCCGGTACGCAGCACGGCGAGCATCACCTGACGGCGGGTTGTGCCGATGCAGCGCATGAGTCCGACCATGCGTGTCTGACGCGCCACCAGGGTGCTGAAGGTGGTGGCGATCACGATGATGGCGACGACCGCACAGACCGGGGCCAGGAGATTGATGATGCTCGCAATCGTTGTGCCGCCCGTCTGCGCCTGGGCGCGTTGAGCGATGGCCTCGCCCGCGCTCTGAACTGATGCGGTGGGCTGGACCGAGTGAACGGTCTGAGACACCTTGGTGAGGAGTGCGCTGGCGTCCGTTCCCGGCTTCGCCTTCACGTACAGGCTGCGGTAGTCCATACGAGCGCCCATCGCCTGGAGCTGCTCGGCGGTGGCGTAGAGGGCTCCGGTGGCGGTCTCCCTACTGTCGGCCCCGGCGGAGATGATGCCGACCACTGTGGGTGCCGAGCGGACGGCCTTGGCGTCGTCAATCTTGGATGTGAGCCGGATGGTGTCGCCGACGCTCAGGCCCTGCTGCTCGGCGAGCATGGAGTCGATGGCCACCTCGCCGGTTGTCTTGGGGAGTCGGCCGCTGCTCAGGGTGGTGAACTTGGTAAGCGCCGGGACGTCCTGCGCGGCGACCTGGGCTCCGACGGAGTGGCTCAGCTGCTTGGGCAGGTCGAGCCCCAGCATGTCCCAGTGGGCGCCGCGGACCGAGGCGACGCCGTCAAGGGCGGAGACCCGGTTGAGGAGGTCGTCATCCAGGGCTTTTTCAGTGCTTTTGGCCCCACGACCATCCTGGACGACGACAGCGGCGTCGCCTACGGACACCCGCGCGCTGGTCTGCGTTTGAGTGCGGAAGGAGTCGGAGATGATGAAGGCGAAGGCGATGAGGGCTGCGCTCATGGCCACGGCCACGAACGCCGCGACTGTTCGCCGCAGGTCGAGGAGGGAAGGCATCAGCGGGCCTCCATTCCAGTGGCGTAGGGGCTGCCGAAGCCGAACATCTGGGTTGCGCTGGGAGGCGCGGCATGGCGTGCACTGTAGACCGCAGCGGGACGGGGCTCGGGGGCGGTGCTCGCCCTGGAGATGTGGCGGGGTTCCGGTGCGGCCGCTGGGGTGATAGCCCGGCGCGCCGGCGTGGGGCCGGCCGGGGTCGCCGGTGCCATCATCGGTGGTGCGGGAGGAGCCGGCTGAGTGGGGGTGACGGGTGCCTGCTGGGCTGGGCGGGCGGTCGGTGCGGTGTGGGTGCCGGGGGTGTGGTGGACGGTGTCGTCGTTGGTGATGCGTCCGTCGCGTAGGCGGATGATGCGGTTGGTGGTGGCTGCGGCTTGTTCGTCGTGGGTGACCATAACGACGGTCTGACCCAGGGTCTGGCACATGTGGGCGAGGGTTTGTAGCAGGTTGGCGGCTGAGGCGGTGTCCAGGGCGCCGGTGGGCTCGTCGGCGAAGATGACTTTGGGACGTCCCACGAGGGCTCGGGCCACGGCTACGCGTTGCTGCTGTCCGCCGGAGAGCTCGTTGGGGCGGTGGGTGAGGCGCTCGGTGAGGCCGAGGACTGAGATGACGGCGTCGTACCAGTCCCGGTCCGGCTTGCGGTGTGCCAGGCGCTGGGGTAGGAGGATGTTCTCCTCGGCGGTCAGGGTGGGCAGCAGGTTGAAGGATTGGAAGATGAAGCCGAGCTGGTCGCGGCGTACGGCGGTGAGCTGCTTGTCCTTCATACCTGACAGATCCTGTCCGGCGATGAAGACGCTGCCGGAGGTGGGGGTGTCCAGGCCCGCCAGGCAGTGCAGGAGGGTGGACTTGCCCGACCCGGAGGGGCCCATGATGGCCGCGAACTCTCCTTCGGTGATGGTGAGGCTGACCGTGTCCAGGGCCACGACCTGGGCTTCGCCCTCGCCATAGATCTTGCTTAGCGCGCGGGCCTCAACCACCTTGTTGACGGTGGGACTGATGTGTGGAATCTGGTGCGGCATGGTGCTTCTCTTCCTTCCGGGCGGGGCCGCGGCCGGTGTGCCGCACAGTCCCCGTGATAGATGGGTGGATACCTTGAGGCTAGGAATCGCGGAGAAGAACCGGAATGCATCGAAGGGACGGACTGCAGTGGCGTCTCCGCCTTTCGATGGAGGGCCGCCGGCTGCCGGCAGTGGTGTGGCCCCATCACTTCGACCAAAACTTCATAATCGACCCGGCTCCGCGTCTTCTATGAAGTTTTGGTCGAAGTGGGGTGCCCTGACCCCGCCGATCGTGTCCTGGCTCTCAGTGTGAGGTGGTCTGAAGATGTTTCGGTCCTCCCGCTGCGGCGGGCCAACCGTTAGCCTGACCCCGTGACGAATCTTCCCGCCGCCGCCCCGGCCCCCCTGCCGGGGTTCGTGCCCCGCGACCGGACGCTCCTCATGGGCGTCCTCAACGTCACCCCCGACTCCTTCTCCGACGGCGGCTGCTGGGTCGACCCCGAGGCGGCCGTCGCCCACGCCCGCGAGCTCATCGCCCAGGGCGCCGACATCATCGACATCGGCGGGGAGTCCACCCGTCCCGGCGCCCAGAGGGTCGACGCCGACACCGAGATCTCACGGGTCCTGCCCGTAGTGCGCGCGCTCCTCGCCGACGGGGCAGGCAGTGCCGACGGGACCGGCGCCTCCGGCAGCGCCATCGTCTCGGTGGACACCATCCACGCCGCCACCGCCGAGGCCGCCATCGACGCCGGCGCCCACATCATCAACGACGTCTCCGGGGGCCTGGCCGACCCCGCCATGCACGGCCTCATCGCCCGCACCGGCGTCGTATACGTCTGCCAGCACTGGCGCGGCGACCCCGAGACCATGGACCGGCTCACCGACTACCCCGGCGGCGTCGTCGCCGGAGTCGAGGCCGAGCTGCGCGAGCGCCTGGCCGAGCTGGACGCCGCCGGGGTGGACCGCTCCCAGGTGGTCCTGGACCCCGGCCTCGGCTTCGCCAAGACCCACGCCCAGTCCTGGGAGCTGCTGGCGGCCACCTCCCGCCTCATCGCCGACCTGGGCCGGCCCCTCCTGGTCGGCTCCTCCCGCAAGCGCTTCCTCGCCCAGGCCGCCGAGGCCGAGGCCACCCCCGTCCAGCGCGACGCCGTCACCGCCGCCACCACCGCCCTGGCCGCCGCCGCCGGCGCCTGGGCCGTCAGAGTCCACGAGGTCCCGGCCAACCGGGCCGCCGTCCGCACCGCCTCCCTCTGGAAGGAACACCAGTGAGCACCACCGTCTCCGCGACCACCGACCGGATCAGCCTCATCGGCCTGTCCGCCCGTGGCCACCACGGCGTCCTGCCCTTCGAACGCGAGGAGGGCCAGCTCTTCACGGTCGACGTCATCCTCGACCTGGGGCAGCGCGGCACCGCCGTGGCCGCCGTCACCGACTCGGTGACCGACGCCGTCGACTACTCCCGCGTGGCCAACGGCATCGTGAGCATCATCGAGGGGGAGCCGGTCAACCTCATCGAGTCCCTGGCGGACCGGATCGCCGAGCGGGTCCTGTCCTTCCCTCGCGTCGTGGCCGCCGAGGTCACCGTGCACAAGCCCGAGGCCCCCCTCGACGTCGCCTTCGAGGACGTCTCGGTGACCATCCACCGGGTGGCCGACGCCGCAGCCGGCCACGGCGGAGCCCCCGCCACCAGCCAGGCCGCCTGGGCCGCGCAGGCCGAGGCGCCGGTAGCCGTCTCCGCCCAGTCCTACGCCTCTCCCTCCTCCTCGGCCTCCCCGGTGGCCGCAGCCTCCCCGGCGGCGCCCGCCTACGAGCCCGCTGCCGCCCCCGCGGCACCCATCGTCTCGGAGGTCCCCGACTTCTCGGGCGCCTCCTTCACAGGCGGCGACGCCGCTCCGGCCGCCTTGGCCTCCGAGGCCCCCATCACCCCGACTCCCTCGCCGGCCTCGCCGATGGAGGCGCCGGCCCGCTCGCCCTTTGCGGCCGCCGCGCCCTCGGTCCCCACGCCGATGCCGACCGAGCCCGGTACTCCCGGTGGGAGCGCTGAGTCGACCCAGCCGTGGGTGCCGGACTGGGCCACCGAGAGCGCCGACTCCTCCGCCTCAGCGGCCCCCGCCTGGACCCCGGAGGCACCTGAGGCCCCGGAGGCCACCGGCCTGCCCTCCGGTGAGTCTGCCGATTCCTACTCCGCGTCGAGCGCGCTGGATGCCCCCTCGACCAGCGCCCCCACCGCGGCCTCCGCCGGCAGGACCGCCGGCGCCGACGGGTTCGTGAGCCTGGCGGCCGAGGCGCTGGGTGCGGCGCCCGCCTCCAGTGAGCCGGAGCCCGGTGCCCTCAGCTATGCCGAGGAGGTGGCTGCTGACGCAGCCGCAGCGGCCTCGTCCGAACCGGGCCCCGCCGCCGACGGCCTTGCTGTCCAGCTGCCCCACGAGGGCCGCCACGTCGCCTCCTCCGAGGAGGGCGAGGACCAGTCCGCTCCCGCCGTCGAGGGTTCCGCGGACCTTCTGGGCGGGCCCGTCGCCTTCGACGAGTCCGGCTCCTACAGTGGCGCCGCCTCCAGCCAGGTCGGTGAGGCCGGGGACACCGCCCCCGAGGCGGCGGGCGCTGACGCGTCCGGCTTCGCCTTCCCCGCACTGGGCGGGGACGCCACCGCCTCCGGGACCGCCGGCGCCGACGGCCTCATGGGCGCCTCCTCCGTCCCGGCCTCCCAGCCCCTGGGCGAGCCCGGGCCCAGCCCCTTCGCCGGCCCCGGTGAGCTCCCCGGGGCCGCGGGCCAGGAGGACGTGGCCCCGGCCTACTCCGAGCCCTCCTACTCCCAGCCCTCCGTCTCTGAGGACTTCTCTCAGCCCGCTGAGGGCTCGTACGCCGCGCCGTCGGCGCAGCCCGACTTCCTGGGCGCCCCCGGCGCAGCACCGGCTCCAGCCGCACCTGAGGCCCCGGCGGCTCCCGCCGCTCCGGTCGACCCGCTCTCCGAGCGGCCCACCCGCCCCGTGGGCGTCGTCTTCGGCCTGGGCGCCAACGTCGGTGGAGTCGTGGACTCCCTGCGCACGGCCGTCCAGAGCCTCAAGGCCACCGAGGGCATCGAGGTCACGCAGGTGGCGCCGCTGGCCCGCACGATCGCCGTCGTCGCCGAGGGCGCCGAGCCCCAGCCCGACTACCTCAACACGGTGGTCACGGCCATGACGACCCTCGCCCCGCGCGAGCTGCTCGAGGTCTGCCAGACCCTGGAGATCGCGGCCGGGCGCGTGCGCACCGAGCCGTGGGGCGTGCGCACCCTGGACGTCGACCTCATCGAGGTCGAGGGTGTCACCTCCTCCGACCCGGCCCTGTCCCTGCCGCACCCGCGTGCCGCCGAGCGCGCCTTCGTCCTCGTGCCGTGGAGCCAGGCCGACCCCTTCGCCGAGCTGGCCGGGCGCTCCGTGTCCGAGCTCGCCGAGAACGCCCCCGACCGCGGTGGCCTGCGCTGGCTGGCCTTCGACTGGCTCGACTCCGAGTCCCTGCCGGACAAGCCCACCGGCCCCTACGTGGAGCCGCCGGTGGAGCAGGACGCCGCAGGCTCCGAGCCGGGCCTGGTCTACGACGCCACCCGGGATGAGTCCTCCGTGGCCGACGCCTCCCTGGCCGCCGACTACGCCGGCAGCCTCTCTGAGGCCTCATCGGCCGCCCCGGAGCCGGCCCCCGCGCAGCCCCTCGGTGACCAGGGGCAGGCTGAGTCCTCCCCCTTCGGGCAGCTGCCTTTCGACACCTCCAACGGGGCGGGCTCCTGGGCCGAGCAGGCCCCGCAGGTCGACTCGCCCTACCAGGCGGCCTCGGCCCCCGAGGCGGCCGGACCGCAGGGCTCCTACGCCCCCGGTCTCTCAGCCGGGCCGGACGGATTCTCCCACGGCCAGCAGGATGAGGCCGCCGGGGACGCCTGGAAGTCCCCGCTCCAGTGGAATGACGTCATCGGTGGTGGCGCCCAGGGGACAGGTCCCCGTCAGGACGTCTGATGCGGCGCACCCGCTGGACCAGCGCCGTCACCTGGTTCATCGCCGCCGCGGTGACCTCCTGGGTGGTCGGTGACCTCCTGCTGCGCCACGTCGGCTGGGTCCCGGTCCTCTCCCCCTGGGGG